>Ga0208204_100145_pt1 | contig 29912 bp, 21 predicted proteins | sample DeeseametaMP2252_FD_184173 | JGI IMG/M metagenome (GOLD analysis project Ga0208204, IMG submission 184173) | Marine microbial communities from the Deep Pacific Ocean - MP2252 (SPAdes) | ecosystem: Environmental > Aquatic > Marine > Oceanic | place: West of El Salvador, Pacific Ocean | collected...
CGATCATCGTGAATACCAATGGTGCCGTCACACAGGAAGTGATAGGCCACGCTTAGGCCGTTACCACCGCGGTGTAATCCGGCACCACCTGAGTCAGGAATGGTTTCGTATTTTTCAATGCGCAGCGGAAAGTAAGACTCGATAAATTCGTTGGGTACGTTAGTAAAGCCAGGCCAAAGCGAGTGGCCATCAGGTCCGTCACCCACAGGGCGGCCAGGAATACCGCCAAAACCAATTTGGAAAAGCTGGAACCATTTACCGTCATCGTCGTACCCGGAGTAGAACAGGTGAGGGGAATCTGAGAAGCCGGCGGCGTTAAGCATTTGCTCTGGCGCTCCCATACCCAATAATGCTCCCAGAATATCGAAGATACGACCCAAGGCGTGGGTTCGACCTGAAAGCGCAGCAGGATAATTGGGTTTCAGCAAACTGCCCTGAGGGATGCGTACTTCCACTAACTCGTAGAAACCGTCGTTGAATACAATTTGTGGGTCCACCACGTTGATGGTGAAAGAGCCGAAGAACATCTTGAACATATCTTCATTAAGGAAGAAGTTGATTGAACTTTCAGCTTGAGGTGCAGTACCTTCAAAATCGAAAAACACCTTCGATTCTTCGCGCCACATTTTGCACTGGATTTTGTAGGGACCTTTGCCCATGCCGTCGTCACACAGATAATCAACAAATTCACGTGGTTCTTCTGGAATGAAGTTGCGAATAATGTGTTCCATGGCCGTGTAGTTACGCTGCAGCATGATATCCATGGTGGTATGGAAAACGTCATCGCCGAAGCGTTCTACAATCTCAAGGCAACGTTTAGACGCGGTGTTACAGGCTGCGACCAGTGCGTTCAAATCGAAGCGGTTCCACTGCGGGGTGCGAACGTTATGTAAGATGAGTTCCAGCAGATCGCTTTGCAGTTCACCTTTCTTATATAGTTTTGTCGGCGGGATCCGCACGCCTTCTTGATAAATGGTTGAGGCTTCGATAGGCATTGAGCCTGGCACCATACCGCCGTTATCAGACATATGACCGAACATTGATGTCCAAGCTACTAAGCGTCCATCTTTGAATACGGGTACCAGCACTAGCCAATCAGGTAAGTGCGAAACGGCTGCGTTACACATGTACGGGTCGTTAGTTAAAATGATATCGCCTTCTTCAATGTCGGCTTCATACACTTCCAGGAAGGGGCGAATAAAGGATCCAAATTGGCCTACCACCATTTTCCCGTCGCGGTTTGCGATCATGGGGAAGCAGTCACCCTGTTCACGAATACCCGGCGACATGGCGGTTCTGAACAGTACCGCATCCATTTCTTCACGGGCGTTTTTCAAGGCATTTTCAATAAGGTCTACCGTTACGCCAGGGACATCCACAGTTGCAAACGGGCTTTGATTGGTTTCAATAATTCTTGCAGACATAATTAGCTCCTATTTGGCTGGGGTGATAAGAAGGTTACCAACAACATCGACGTTAGCTTGGTGACCTGGCAGGATTACGGTGGTGGAGTCCATCTCAGAAACGATGGCAGGGCCGTCAACAACCAGAGATTGGTGCAATTTGCTACGGTCATAAATTTGCGCATCGTGCCATTCGCCGGCGTAGTAGAACCGGGTATCACAGATTTTACAGTCGGCTAATGTAAATGAAGGGTCACCGGCAGCCAGTACGTCTAGATCCTGACTCTTCGCTTTGGCAACCGCGCGGATCATGAGAATTTCATGGCCATCTTCTAGCTTGAAGCTGAACAACTGTTCGTGCTCGGCATCGAACTGGTCGGTGATTAACGCCAGACCTTTTTCCTTAAGTTCTTCTTCTGAGAAGTTCACTGTGATTTGGAATGCCTGTCCGGTGTAACGCAGATCGGCCTGATAAGACACTTCTTGCTGCTCGGTAGGAATGCTGTCAGCAATCAGGGTTTCACACGCTTTTGCTTTCAATTCGGCTAAGTCAGTCAGTAGCTTGTCTTTTTCAAGCTCGCTGGCCAGCGTAATGTAAGTACGTGATGCTTCATCCTGAACCTGTGTGGTCGCATCACCATAAGCGCACAGTACGCCGGGGCCAGGGGGAACAATAACCGGCCATGCACCCGAAAGAATACCAAGGGCATTAGCATGAAGCGGGCCTGCACCGCCAAACCCAACCAGTGCGAAGTTACGGGGGTCGTATCCTTGTTCAACCGATACCAGGCGCAAAGCGCCAAACATGGCTTCATTGGCGATTTCGATGATACCTTCGGCCGCTTCCATCATGCCGATCCCCATCTGATCAGCGACAGTTTTTACTGCTTTTTCTGCCGCATCCCGGGAAATGGTCATGGCTCCACCGAGCTGTACGTCTGAGGGCAGGTAGCCAAGTACAACGTTGGCATCACATACCGTAGGCGCTTCGCCGCCTTTGAGGTAACAGGCAGGGCCAGGTACCGCGCCCGCTGACTCTGGGCCAACACGCAGTGCTTTAGTTAACGCCGGCACGAATGCAATAGACCCACCGCCTGCACCCACCGTGCGGATATCTACAGATGGCGCACGCACCCGCACGTCACCAACGATAGTTTCACGTCGTACCATCGCTTGAGAGTTTTGGATAAGGGCAACGTCGGTAGAGGTACCACCCATATCGAAGGTAAGAATATCGTCGAAACCACCACGACTACAGAAGTAAGTGGCACCGGCAACACCGCCGGCTGGCCCTGACATCAGCAGGTTTACCGGTGAGTCGGCCGCCGAACGAGTAGAGGCCAGGCCGCCATCTGAACGTAAAATAGATAGCTGTAGATCGCTGCCCATTTTATCTTCTAAAGACTGGCGCAAGTTATTCACGTAGCGTGATACCTCAGGGCGAACAAACGAATTCACTACGGTAGTTTCAGTACGTTCGTATTCCTGCATTTCTGGTACAACTTCGCTGGAAATAGAAATTGGGATGTTTGGGAAAACCTGCTTAGCTAATTCGCGGGCTTGTACTTCGTGTTCGTCACAGATATAGGAATTAATGAAACAGATAGTCAGCGCTTCTAGCTCATCTTTCTCTTTCAAGGCTTTCAGATCGGTAAGTAACTGCGCTTCATCGAGTGGCTTAACCACATCGCCTTTCGCGCCCATGCGTTCAGAAGCACCGATGGTGAGTTCGAGAGGAGCGAGAAGAGGGCGTTTTACAAAACTCACCCAGCCGCCCAAACCACCCGGACAGTAGGAGCGAGCAACTTGCAGGATTTGCTCGTAGCCGGTGGTAGTAATAAGGCCAACTTTGGCGCCCTTGCCAGTCAGTACAGCATTGGTGGCAACAGTCGTGCCGTGCATTACCCGTTTTATACTTTTAGGATCGACGCCCGATTCTTCACAAATGCGGTTTACCCCGTTTAACACGCCGATTGAGGAGTCTTGCGGCGTTGAAGGTACCTTGGCGGTGAACTTCTCACCGGTAATTTCGTTAATCAGTAGAAGGTCTGTGAACGTGCCCCCTACATCTACACCTAGTCGGTAAGCCATGCTTATCTCCCTTTATGATTTTGGTAACGGTAGACAGTTCGTGGTTATTCCGAACTGGCTGAAAATTCGTCAAATTACTGAATTCAGAGCGAGCGAACCCGTGAGCGGCAAAACAGGCGTTTGCCGAACAATTGATTTCAGTGGGTCAGTTAAAGTGGTTAAAAACCGGCTAGCCGGTTAGCTAACCTTATTTGCGAGGAATCGCAGACAAATATTTGTATGCAGCTGTGATCTCCTCAATGGGGTTTACAGGTTGGTCAAATTCGAAATAGCTTTGCTCAATACCCGCTTCTTCTGCGGCTTTAAGCAGTTCTGTGAAATCTTCAACACCCTGGCCGGGCAGGACAATTTTGCCGCTTTTGTCATGGTCTTTAAGGTGTGCGAGCTTGTATCGTCCCGGATATTTTCTAAGGTAAGCCGCGGGATCTACTCCAGCATAACTTGCCCACATGAAGTCCATTTCCATTTTTACTTCATCAGGATCGGTTTCTTGTACCAGAATGTCGTAAGCGGTGGTGCCTTTAAGTGGCTGGAATTCGTGATCATGATTGTGGAACGCAAAAGTAAGACCGGCTTCTTTGCACATCTTGCCGGCGGTTCGGAATGCTTTGAGATGCTGTTTTACCTCTTTCATTCCATATTCTTTTTGCCAATTAACTTGCCAAACAATGTATTTTTGCCCCAGTGGAATAGCGCGATTGATCGCTTCTTCAATGAAGGTTTCTACTTTGGAAAAATCGAAGGCGTGAATGAAAATCTTGATGATTTCATCCCAGGTTAATTCGCCTCTGTTGTAGCGGGAGAACGACTGATACAAATCGCCAGGCATGAGATGTTGAGACAGGGTAACCAAGTTATTTTCAAGCAACTTGGTTTGTAGTTCTTTTGCAGACATGTTGAAGGAACCCATCGTTTCAACCTGGCGGTAGCCGATGTCTGAAACGGTTTTCAGGGTACCGTCAAAGTCTTTGTCCAGTTGGGTCATCACAGTGAATAACTGTAAACCCGGACGGCTAAAGTACCCATTGCTTGCTACTGCGGGCATACTGCCTGCAATACTCGCAGTGGCTGCGGCGCCTGCGCAGGCTTTGATAAACTGACGTCGATGCAAGATCTTCTCCTTTCATTGGTGATCACCGCCAGTTCGGAGATCACCTTATTCGTTTTGTTTATATGCTGCGGTACTTTTCCTGACGATGATGTCGTGAGGTAAAATGACTTCTCTTACGGAGCTTTCAGCATCGATATAAAAATCGAGCATCATTCTCATGGCCTGCTCACCAATTTTTGTGGAGGGCAGTGACACCGTGGTTAACGCCGGATTGGCATACTCGCCGAAGCGAAGATTATCCATACCAGTCACACTCACGTCATCAGGTACTTTTATTCCAGCTTCAGCTAGAACGTGGATGACACCCAATGCCATTTCGTCATTTTCGCAAAGTATCGCGCTAAATTTTTCACCGCTTGCTAGCAGTGTTTCTGCTGCTTGCGCACCGGACTCCAGGGTGTAGCCGCCGGTGACAAACAAACGCTCGTTTATCTCTAAGCCATTGCGCTTTAGGCCAAGACGGAAGCCCTTTTGGCGATCCTGACTCATTTGCAGTCGTGGCGAGCCAGTCACGCAGGCAATCTTTCTATGCCCTTGCTTTGCAATGTGCGTGGCTGCCAAAGCAGCCGCTTCAATGTTGTCGAAACGCACCCGGGGCAGGGGAACCCCTTGTTCGTATTCACAAGCCAAGATCACCGGTTGGGGTTCACCTGATTCTGCTTTTTTCAACACATTCGCTGGAATGTTGGTATCCAGAATAATCATGCCATCGGCCTGTTTTCCGGCTACCATGGCATAGTGCCAGTCGAGCAGCTCCTGCTTACCTTCTGTGATGCCCAGCATCACCCGTATCCGATTCTCCCTGGCAACATTTTCAATGCCTTGTACAAACCCTGACGTGAAAGGGTTATTGATATCCGGTACTGCAACAATGACAGCATCAGAACGTTGCTTTCTAAGGTTGCTGGCCAATAAGTTGGTGTTATACGACAGCGCATCTATGGCCTTATTTACCTTTTCAGCGGTTGCCGGACGGACTTTCTCCGGCTCCCTTAATGTTCGTGACACTGTGGCGATGGATACGCCTGCCAATTCCGCTATGTCTTTGATATTTGCCATTAAACGACATCCCTATGTCATTTGTTCTGCTATCAAAACATAGTAATCAATTCACCGCCTCCAGTCTCTGAGTTTCGTTTACATTTTTCGGTTTAAACGCAATTAATAGCGGTAACTCACTTCCACACCAAAAGTACGCGGTCGAGCAAACTGCACAAGGTAACCGCCCGCATAAGCAGCTTCTTCAGACATGGTAAGAATCGTTTCGTCTTCGATGTTGCGAACGTAAGCGCTGTAAACAAATGAAGAATTGTCCGGTGTGTACTTCAGAATAACGTCAGACTTGGTGTACGCTTCCTGGAATTCTGTTGCCCGATTGATGTACGAGAAGTAGTTATCACTTTGATAACGCGACTGCACAATGCCTGTGATGACCCCGGAATCAATCTCAAAATCACGGGTATACTTAATGGTTGCTGTCACATCTGGTGCCTGAGGTAGATGATTTCCACTGTAATCGTTTTCATTTGGGCACGAGTCAGCCGTAATGGTACAGAATTCATCATACTTCGCATCGAGTAAGGCAAGTGTAACCTGAAGCGTATCTGCGGTAGTTGGGCGATACTTCACTTCAACTTCTGCACCCGTTATGCCTGCAGCGCCAGCGTTGTAAACCCGCGCAACACCCGTTGCAGGGTCGGTTTGTTGTACTTGCAGATCGGTGTAATCGTAGTAAAACAGGCTGGTATTAAACTGCATTGTGTTGTCGAGAAAGAAACTTTTTGAACCCACTTCATAAGAAATGATTGATTCAGACGAATAGGACGAGGTGTCTTTGAAACCACCGGCCTTGTAGCCTTTATCGATCTTGCCGTAAAAGAAGTGATCTTCTGAATATTCCCAGTTGAGACCCAAATGCCTGGTAATCTCATCGTCTTTAAAATAATTATCTACCTGGGTGAACGTGCCTGCACCAACATCAGCCTGACCCGTCTGTGACTTTTCATCTTCCGTATAGCGGATACCAGCTTCAGCTTTCAATGTGTCACTTAACGTGAGTTCGGCCTGTGCAAAAACCGCAGAGGAACTGGATTCATTCTGGTAGTCGAAGGTGTAGATATTTACGTATTCACCAGTATTGTGCATTTGGAAATAGGCTGGGCCGCTACTGTCTTGTGTGAAGTGATAAACACCAGTCTGGAAGTTAAACCAACTATCTAAATTCGACGTTAATCTAAGTTCATGGTTTTGCGTGCTGATATCACCATTCGTTTGAGGAAAGGCCCAAAATGCGTCAGCACTGCCGTCTTGGTCGTTGGTGCGGTCGAACGACACCGACATGTCTCCGCCAATGTAGCTCACGCGGTAGTCGTCAAAATCGAGATTGAATTCCCAACGCAATGAATCAGCACCAATATCAATAGAACCTTGATTGTTTAGTGCCCAGTTCTTGTCATCACCGAGGATCAATGTGCCGTCGGCATTTGTGTCGTCGTAGGGGATGGCCTTAACAACAGAGCCGGTACCGCTGATGTCCACGGTCTCGCCAGTTAACAGCATAGAAAATGGACCATCGGACTCATAGCGAACATGAAGACGCGCGCCCGTTTCTTTCCGTTGATCACCTTTTTCGCTTAAACCATTATCGCGGTAGCCGTCATTATCACGATAGACGGCGGCGGCTCTTACTGCCCAGTTATCATTAATTGGCAAATTGCCTGCAACTTCCGCATTCACCTGCCCGTAATTTGCAAAGCCCAATTTCGCCTCTAATTCTTTGTCAAATTCAGGCTTCGCCGTAATGATGTTTACCGCTCCGGCGGTGGCATTTCGTCCGTATAACGTGCCTTGTGGACCGCGTAACACTTCAACCTGTTGAATGTCGAACATGGCTGCATTCAGGGCTTTCGAATCTTGCAAATAGAAGTTATCAATATTCACCGCAACCGCAGGATCACCGGTTTCCGAGTAGTCACGGCTGGAAACACCGCGAATGGTAATCATTGTATTATCGTTATTTTGGGCGATATTGAGGGTAGGGGCGACATTACCCAAATCGTTCACTTCAGTAACCCCTGAATCTGCCAGTGCTTCATTGCCGACTACGCTCATTGCAATAGCGGTAGTCTGTTCTGTTGTCGCCCGCTTAGTTGCTGTTACTTCAATTTTTTCAATGGTATTTCCTGCACTATTCGATTCCTGCGAAAATGCCGTACTAGGCAAAAGCGCTGTCGCAATTGCCAGTGCGATAGCCGACTTCGGTCTTGAACATACCTTCATAAAACAGACTCCCTTACTGAATGATTAAATGATAACGTTTTCATTCCTCATTATTCAAGTTAAAGGCCAAAATCGTAAACTTTACGGTGATTGATTTTATAAATGTATTAAATTCAATGTTTTGTATTTGCTTTTAGCTAAATTGGTTTGTAAGTTTTGAGAATTAGAACTCATCATAAACACGAACTTTTTGATTCAAAATTGTGCGTCTGCACCAAATTGATGAATAAAATGTAAAGCTTTACATTTTTCAGTATGTCACGTAGATATAGATATAAAACCAGTAGAGAAGTGAATATGGATTTAACTAGAAAATCACTCACCCGCAGGCGATTCATCGGTGCAGCGTTCATTATGACAATGACGCCTGGCGTCATTAAAGCGGTAGCGGGAACGGTTCAAAAAGATACTGCAGCGTCGGCATTGTCGCAGGAATGGATCGCCAAACTCAACGTTATTGCTTCCATTTTGGTGCCTGGTTCGGAGAAGACGTTGCCGGGTAACTTTATCGCCGGCGTTGTTTCTTCCGGATGGCAGGAATTATCGGTGAGTCAAATTGGCCGAAGCATCTTGCTCATAGAGAAGTGGGTTGGGGGTCCTGTAGAAACCGCAACTAAAGAATCGCTTTCTAGCCGGCTAAAGGCATTGGATGAAGAGTGCTTCGGTGCAGTTCCTCCGCAGGATAGTGATGACTGGATTGTGCTTAAAAGTGCGCTGATAACGGCGTTTTGTAGTTCACAAGATGGTGCAGGAAAGCTACTGCATTACGCTCCAGTCCCCGCGCAATGGCTACCCGATATTCCAGCAGAAAAAGCGCAAATTTTCTATAACGATTGGCTAGCAATGTGGTTCTCATGAAAAATAGTTATGATGCAATTGTAGTGGGCTCGGGCATTTCAGGTGGTTGGGCAGCAAAAGAATTAACAGAACGTGGATTGACGGTATTGTTGCTTGAACGGGGAAGAATGGTTGAGCACCGTAAAGACTATACCACCGAATTCAAAGCCCCTTGGGAGATGCCATTCAGGGGTTTTAATAATCCTAAAATGCTACAGCAGGATTATGCCATTCAACGTCGTGGCACCAACTTCGATGAATGGTCTATGCCTAATTTTGTTAAAGACGCCGACCATCCTTACCAAACTGATGCAGAAGCACCATTCCAATGGCGTCGAGGCTATCAATTAGGTGGCCGCTCCCTAACATGGGGCAGGCAATGTTACCGCTGGAGTGACATTGATTTTGGTGCGAATCAGAAAGACGGTTACGGTATCGACTGGCCAGTACGGTATAAGGATTTAAAACCCTGGTATGACCATGTCGAGTCTTTTATTGGCGTGAATGGGACCGTGGAAGGATTGGCGCAATTACCGGACGGCATTTTTCAACCGCCAATGCCACTGAGTGCTGCAGAACAATTACTTGCAGACAGCATTGCCACCCATTACCAAGACAGAAAACTGATCCCCGGACGTTCGGCGAATTTAACTGAAGCCAAGCCAGGTCGTTCACCGTGTCAGTTCCGGTATATCTGTCATCGCGGCTGCAGTTTTGGTGCTTACTTCTCTACACAAAGCAGTACATTACCTGCAGCTCAGAAAACCGGCAGGCTGACAGTGCTCACAGACACCATTGTGGATCGCATTGAATACGACAGTAAAAGTAAGCGCGCATCAGCAGTGCACTGCATCGATGCAAATACCGGTAAGCGTAGATCCTTCTCGGCAAAGTTGTTTTTCTTGAACGCCTCATCGTTTAACTCTGTCGGTATTTTACTCCGTTCAGTGAGTGAGAGCTTTCCGCAAGGGCTGGCCAACTCTAGTGGTACGCTAGGTAAATACATCATGGACCATGCCACTACCTTGAGTATTTCTGCTGAATTAAACCAACTGCAAGACCGGAGTTACTTTGGTAACCGCCCGTCGAATTTCATCATTCCCCGGTTTAGAAATGTTGGCGCAAAGGAGAGCTCATTCTTACGTGGTTACAGTTATCAAGGTGTTGGTTTCCGTGCCAATTGGAAGCAAGCCGCTCGCGGCGCTGGAATTGGTGATGAATTGAAGCAAAACCTCACCAATCAGGGGAAATGGCGATTGCTGATGGTGGCTTTCGCAGAAAGTTTACCGGTAGCGTCTAACAGGGTGACGTTGTCTGATAAAACCGATAAATGGGGGCTTCGCCAATTTAACATTCATTTGCACCATGGCGAAAATGAACGAAAGCTGCTGGCTGATGCCGCGACGGAAGCAAAAAACATGTTGGGGCAACTCGACAGCAAGATCCTTGCTTCATTTTCCGAACCTGAACATGGCGGTAGTGCGGTTCATGAAATGGGAGGAGCCAGAATGGGGTACGATTCAAACACATCGGTGGTTAATAAATGGAATCAAACCCACGATGTACCTAACTTGTTTATCACTGATGGTGCAGCAATGAGTTCATCGGCAAACCAGAACCCGTCACTCACCTATATGGCATTTACCGCGAGAGCGGCTGCCTATGCGGCTCAGAAAGTGAAAAACGGCGAGCTATAACTCGCCTTTCGCAGAGAACATTGTGACAATTGAAACAATTGCACATAACCGATAACAGCCAACGACAACGGCAAATAGGTGAGGTGAATCAAAGGATTGTTCAGCAAATAGTCGCTCGAACAAGTTTAGTCATAAATGTCGTTGCAATGTAGGCAAAAATGAGTAGACTTGTCGGCTCTTTCGGTCGGTGTGTGGCGCAGCTTGGTAGCGCACTGTCATGGGGTGTCAGGGGTCGGAGGTTCAAATCCTCTCACACCGACCAATCTCTCTGCTTTAAAATTAAATGCTTAATTCCATTTTCAAATGGTTCTTCAGGCAGGACACCCAAATTTAAAGCACATCACCAAACATAATTCCAACTTCCCCTGAAGCTTAATAAAGCTAGTGTTTATTGTTCCTGAGTACTATTCCAGTTAGGTTGAGGGTCGACTTCGTCTTCAAGAAAGAAGCGTAAATTAGAAATGTATTCGAAGGTAGTCCGCAAGAGACAAACAGCAGAGGATCAATGACGTGATCTCCTACGTCGGACTTTGGTCAGAAGCGGACATTAAAGGAAAGCTTTTATACTAGCTCCAATTTAACCGTATGATTTGTATACTAACTAGAGGCGATTCACCGTTCAATTACTGAAGCGCCTCAGAATTTACAGTGAGCCCGAGCAGTGATGCTTACCTAGATAACGCTGATAAGTAGGACTGCATCCATTTTGCGTTACTTATCAGCTTTGGTTCAGTGAGCCGGAATGCAGGACCACTAATACCTATTACGGCTTCCAACTCCCCCTTTTTAAAATAGGGAATAGCTACACAGTTCAGACCTTTTTCCACTTTTTCAACATCAAGTGCAAATCCCCTTGCACGAGTTATTTCAATTGCCTTTCCGATATCGTCACCAATAGCCATACGATGCTCCGGTTTCATCCAGTCAAAGATATCCGGTATCCAGGCCATTAATACAAGCCCGGCTGCTGAGCCTGGCATCGGTGTTCTTAATCCTTCTGGAGAGGTGTGCTTTATTGCTTTATCACATTCGATGCCAGCCAAAAAAAACACTTCTCCTCCACTGGGTACCGCGATGAAACTCGTTTCACCTGTTCTTTTCGTAATGTCGGCCAGCAAAGGCATCAGAGATTCGCGGAGTTGATAATCATTTCCGGAAACTCTGGACAGGTTAGAAATGCGTCGACTGAGAAAATACCCAGTACTTCCCTGATTTCTGACAACATAACCAAGCTGACATAGCGTCTTGAGCAGATTATGGGCTGTTGTTTGTTTAATACCAGAAAGCCTGGCTATTTCCTGGAGTTTTGCCTCTCCTCCGTTTCTCGCAATAATTTCCAGAATTGCGAATGTTCTTGATACCGACTGAATCATATAAGTCCCGAAAAGAGAGAAAATTCAACAATGGTGAATATTTTAAGCTTATCGACGAATAAATCTACTTTATTGATTTATTAATGAACCTGCCAATGCATTGCTCCGTTTCAGGATCAGAAACTAGCGTGGCTGCCAACATGTCAACGAGGTCGATCGCGCCAGATATTCATCACTACCGACTTTTATCGGTGACATCTGACTACCCTTTGGAGAACGTGATATGAAAACGATGATTGCAACCGCAACAGCGCTTACGGGAAAAGAAGACATTCTTGCCTCACTTATCGACGACCTTGCAAACAAAGTTCGCAAAGAGCCTGGAAATATAGATTTTAGTGTTTTTCATGACAAAGCAGAGCCTTCCACATTCAGGATGCTGGAAAAGTACATCAGCGACGATGCATTTTCTGAACACCTAAACTCTGAGCATGTAATCAGCTTCAATAATGCTCTTGAGAATATTGTCGAGGGAGGCGCATCATCCGTCGTTCAACTGGAAACCCTCTCTGCACCACACTTTGCTCATCAACACATCAGAGGTATTGACCATGTTGGTCTGTGTGTACCAGATATAAATGCCGCTACATCATTTTTCACACAAGCGTTCGGCGCGAGTATCGTGTATGACGTTCAGTCACCGCATGAGCCAGCCATGGCGGGAAAAGAGGTTGAAAAGCAGCTTGGCATCCCTTCTGGTGCGAAGATAATTCACATGCGATTGCTGAGAATTGGAGACAGTGCGACTATCGAAATGTTTCAATTTGAAGATACCAACCAGCGTGAGGCTATATCACTGAGCGACTTCGGCCTTAACCATTTGGCTCTTTATGTCGATGATATCAAGGCTGCCGCAAATAATTTCGAGGCAGCAGGCGGGGAATTATTATCGGCAATTCACCCGCTTTCAGGTGTGGAAGAAAGTGAAAACAACTCGGGCGTTTATGGCAAAGCCCCATGGGGAACCTACATTGAGTTGATTACTACGCCCGACGGTATTGATTACTCTCCGGAATCAAAGGTGGCAAGATGGAAACCATCACCCTCGAACTCCTCAACTCAGGTAAACCATGGCATTCACCATCAGGAGGCATCGGAACTTCTGACTGCACAAGGTGTGGTGAAAATGACAATGTTTTTAAAGCGCAAAAAAGGCATGTCACATGAGGATTTTGTTGAGCATCACATTAAGAAACATGGACCACTGTTTCGTCAAATCCCTGGTGTCCAGGACCATGTTCTGAGGTATATTCAAACCCATCCCGTCGAAGTGAAAGATGTGGATTCTGACAATGCGAAATTCGACGGTACCGCAGAACTCTGGTTTAGATCGCAGTCTTCTCTGAACAAAATTATGGACTCAAGTTTTTATAAAGATGTGGTTTATGAAGATGAGAAATCGTTTCTCGACCATGAAAATACGTTAATCCAGTTGGGCAGCCAGGTGAATATTATAGGTTAAAGTGTAACGAATGAGCCGCTCTGAGCGGCTCATGGTCAAAAGCGGGCGGTAGCCCAAGTGTATTCAAAGGGCTGATTTGGTTCAACGCTGATGTTGTAACGATTGAATTGAAAGGCTGAAACCGTTTTTGTGAATCGGAGACATATGATAGTCAAAATCAAACGTTTTTTAAACTTAAAGTTGCTGCTACATCATTGCTTGGAGCCGTTAATATTCGTATAGTATTTAAAATAATACTTTAACAATGGAATGTCTGTGGTTTCACGTTTAGCTAAGTTATTGGCATTAACGCTAACTTTTCAGTTTCTAGTAGGTTGTGCGAATATAGTGCCAATCAGTTCGCCACCGCCCTATAGTAAAATTGAAGTCGAATCTTCTTTCTCGTTTGGAAAATCGAATATCTTTTTAATTACCCTGAATTTGCCAAAAGGGGTATATCTCCCAATTTATGAAGATGAAGACGGATTTTATTATGAAGCGCCCCATAAATTAACTGGTAATGACGGAGGTATAGGTCTTCTTATTGACGGGGGAATATATCTAGATAAGGATAAGAAAGAGCCCAATAAAATTTATATAATTCGGGGTGGTTTTGGTTCACCGACTATTTTGACGATGGATGAAAAACCATCGTTAAAACTTGTTAAATGAGCAGAAGCAGAAATTTATCGTTGTTGTCCGCTCTTTGTCTAAATCGGATTACTAAGGCTGTTCTATTTTAAGTCCACTTCATGCTAATTGAAATATTAAACAGCCGTTGCCAAGAATGAAAATAATCTATTTTTAAAAATTGCGTGTCTCTGAACCAGTAGCACCCGACGCTGAATAATTAATTCTTAACTTTATAAAGTTAAATCATCTTATATTTTTCTGAATATATTTAAGGTGAGAGATGACGCCATTATTTATCAAAGGGTATTCAAATATTACCTTAACTTGTTGTAGAGAATCTACTGATACACCGTTTTCAATCTTCGGCTCATATTTCCATTGAGAAACTGCTTCTTGTAATTTTTCTAGTGCTTCTCTATCAAACTCCCTACCACTAGGGTAACTCTTAACGATTTTCATATCAGCCACATCACCAGAAGTGGTAATTCTAAAGCCTAGTATGACTTGTGTTTTAATTTCACTTTCCCGTCCAAATCTCTGTCTTACTCTCTGTCGAAATAAATCCAGTTTTTCAGCTGATTTTTTCGACAAGGAAACTTCAACTTGATGAACAATTTTCGGAGGCCTATTAAGCTCAGCGGCAATTCTTGCTCTTGCCATTTTCTCTTCAAAAAGAGCAATTGCCTTCTCATTTTCGACTAAATAAGGAGCGATAGATTTCTTTGTCTCTTTGCTAGATTCAATAGTAAAAAAATACTCAAGTAATGATTCAACCTGATAGTATTGACCAATCTCGTATCTAACCTTAATCTCAATGGCGACTATTTCCGCAGACTTTTCGCCTAATAAGCCTTCAGCAAGCTTCAATTTTTCTAATGCAGATAGATAGTTGTTATTTTCGTATTCAGCATCTGCCGCGAAAATCAAAGTCTCAGCCTTTGCAGTATTAATGCTTGTATCAGCCATACTGCATTGTGAAAAAGGAAGAAAAATCGTAACGTACAACATCCATATTTTTTTCATATAACTACTTTTGTAAATATAGGAAACATATTTCTATTTGATTGCTCTTGGCAGTTAAGGAAATTATGATAGATTACTTAAAAAGAAGCAATCTTCTCTTAACTAGCAAGATGGACTCAATTAATCTTTAGTATAATTTCAATGTCGTAAAGCCTTGCCGACTAAAACAGTATCGAGCGAATTCCCCATCGGTGACCCTTCCACCTGTAACTTTAGCGGTCCATAGTTAAATTAATTTGGGTTCGTTCTCGTTATTTCGCATTGTTATCTAAGCCTGCTAGTATCTGGTCATCATTTCTCTAACATGTCCGCTTCACGCCCTGAGACATTTAACCAGTTTTTTAGACCGAAAGAAGGGGGGAATTTCGGTCCTTCAACGCTCTTAAATATTTCGCTTCATCATAGCATGTCCGAGTCTTCCAGCAGCGGTAGATAATTCGAATCCATTTGTAAGCTAAGGCACGAATTGCAGACTGATGCGATTTACCCTTCCGCCTTTGTCCTTGGTAATAAATTTCTGCCCAGTATGATGATTGCACTGTTTTTGCAGCCCACTCTACAAAGGTCTGGCGAACAAACTTGGAGCATTGCCATCGCCAATGTACCCAGCATTTTTGACCACTTCGCTCAGTAACAGGAGCTATTCCAGCATAACTTTGTATTTCTTCGGCACTATGGAATCTTTCGCGATTGTCACCAAGTGCCGCAAGCATTCTCGGGCCCATGCAGGGTCCGATACCTGGAAGAGACTTAAATAGTTTCGCATCAGGCAAGGATTCAAAGAGACTTTCTATTCGCTTGTCATAAGCCTGAATGTTATCGACTACCAGCTTTATTTGCTTCGCTAAACAAACAGCCATAAGTGCGTTGGCTTCGATTACGCAATTATCATTTGTTAAAGGTATCGCCTGTTCTATGCTGACAATACGTTTATCAACATGTGCGACACCTCTGCCTCGTGCTGTTTCGAAGAAGCTTCTTATAGTCGACGAACGAGCACGCTTTAAAGTCTGCAAATTTGGCCACCGAATAATTAGCTCACAAAACAATGCGCTATCACGATGGGAAAACCACTCAAGCGGCTGAGGATAATACTGCTTGAGCGTATTGATTAGCCGGTTTACAAACCGGCGTTTGTCTTCCACTAGCTGGCGTCTTTGTTCCACCAATTGCTGTAACAAACGAATGTCACTGTTACTGGGTTCAATCGGCGTGACCTTCTTGGGATAGCGCAGCATTAACTCAAGCGCCAATTCTGCATCCTGCGGATCGTCCTTTGCACCACTCGGCCAAAATGCTTGCCGGTAGCGAGCTAAAGATAATGCGTGAACTGGAAAAACTGTCACAAACGGATATTTTTGAAGCGCGTAAACAATTGGCCCTTTCTTTAATTCGAGAGCCACCGCTATTTGACCTTTTACTTGCTTGTGCAAGTTCTTAAGCCAAGTATCAAGAGATTCTGGGGAATGTTCTATTACTTGGAAGCTACGCTCACCAGAACTAAATTGAATACATAAGTCATGCTTTCGGTCTGCCCAATCCAACCCGACATGTACTGCAAATCTATCTTTGGTCATTTTCACCAACTCCTGTTAATTGAGGACTGGTATGCATTCCACGCTCTTCGAAAGAAATATAGCTAGCAGTTATTGTGCATGCCCTGAGTATTCGTTAACGAGCAATGGAGCACTTATTGGCTCGAAAGAAAAGCGGTGATCATCTAATGATTTTCGCTCAATATTCGTAACCAATAAGCGCATACCCTGAACCACTGTCTAAGTGTAATTCTCAGGGATGAAATGACTATAATTCGCTCATAGCTGACATTGGATTTACATCAAGCCGATGTCAGCTTTACGTACAAACCAGCCATTCTTAGACACGGTTTGATATCCATTACTGCTATCATAACAACATACACCAGTCAGAAATTTAAAAGAGTACTTTCTAATCTCAGAGGCTAAAAATGGACATATACATCGGCATCGATGTGGCCTGCGCAAAAGACAAATATCTGCCTCTGGCAATGTCTTACTGGCAGGATGGTCGACTGGTTCCGCTTCCATTGGGCACGGCATCGGTTAGGCCGCCACGAGGGCTGGGGAACGCAGCGACGCTGGATGATGCTGTGAATGAACGCTTTGCCGACGATGTTGCCAGCTATATCGAAACTGTCTGTGGGTTGTTTAACGCTAATCCTGTTCGCATTGCGATTGATTCGCCGCTACGTCCAAGAGATAACTATCTGCCAAGAAGGTTGGCTGAGCAGGCGTTGAACGGTGCGGGGATCAGCTGCTACACAACGCCATCTGCGGCGAATTTTTCCGAGATTAAAACCAAAGGGTTAGCACATCTTAAGGATGGCAAACCGAAGCAAAATCTGCCGCACTCCATGCAGATTTTTATGTTATTGGGCTTCGCACTTTACCAGCGCTTGAGTCAAATCGCTCCATGCATTGAAGTGTATCCTCATGCCACGGTTAAACAACTGGGTGTGGCTGATATTCACAAGACCAAAGGTGACCAGGCTACTGTACAGCTGGCGGCGATCGCAAAGCACACTGGTTGGCCTCAAACGGAATACGACTGGCACACAGTAAACTCAATCTGTCTTGGACCGATACACGACAAAGTCGACGCCTATAGCGCGGCATGGGTGGCAAGCTTGCCAGAAGAAAAGCTTTCGTATTTCGGTGATCCTGAAAAGCAGGACGTAATTTGGATCCCCGCAATAGAACCCATTGAGTTTGCTCCCGTGAGGACAATTCGTAAACCAGTACGCTCGAAAATAAAATCTTGTGTTGGTACCGGAAATAACCAGAAGCTTTGCCCCGCTTGCGGCAAGCACTTGTTTAAACGGTGGCCATTTGGTTGGGATGCTCATGCTGCATATCGGTGTGATGCCTTGCGGGCGTCTGCGCCAGAAGACAGGAAAGCGGAATTTAAATCTCGCTTTATGTGACTTCTGAAAAATTTGTCCGGCGTTCGCCGGGCAGGATGCAACTCCCAAACAAATCCGCCATAATGCCGCGGATTTTTGAAAATAGCGGAGTTTGAAATGGCTTATAACAGTCTGGATGAGCTGGTGGCTCAGTGTGAAAGTGCGCCGGAAACCATTGAGTTTGCTGACGTGATTGCGCTTGTCGACAGCAGCTTTATCTTCACGCCGACCAACTTTACTAATGGTGAAGTGACGAATGTGGCGAATACTAATAACGGTTCTTGCAAGTTACTGGCATTGGGGCAGCACTTAAAGTTGTCTGAAGCGCAGACCCTGGCACTGTTTGGTGCGTTCTATCGTGACGATGTGTTACAGCACCCTGAAGGTGACGACCACGCCAATATCCGCAATTTTATGGTTTCAGGTCATGCTGGTGTGTCTTTCGAACAATTTCCGCTGACGCTGAAAAACTAAGTTAGATCCATACCCACACCCACATTTTCAGCCGGTTTATCATCTGGTAAACTGGCTAGTGCAGGTTAACTGCTCGACAGTTGATACGCACAAATCCCTACTGCACTACCTAAATTCAGCGATTCAATGTTGCCGCTACCTGCAATGGTGAAGGCATCTGCATTGGTTTGCTGTAACGCTTCTAGCGGCACCCCGCGGGCTTCATTACCGAATAAATAGCAAGAATAATCTTTGAAAGAACCATCGTTGATGGGCGTTCCTTGCAAATCTAAATACGCGAAGCGGCTAAACCGGGTTTCCAGATCTGCCAGGGTGATATCCATTTCCACGGGCATATGGAAAATGGCTCCCATGCTGGCGCGAACGGCTTTAGAGTTAAACGGGTCGACGCTGTTGGGGCTCAGTAGAAGACGAAAGTTACCGAACCAGGCCAGTGAGCGAAGAATGGTGCCAAGGTTACCGGGGTCCTGAATTTCATGCAGGTAAATGCAACGTTCGCTGCCGTTACCTTGCGCGCTAGACGAACCGGGTAGGGGAACGCGGGCAATGACGCCCTGGGGCGTTTTCGTGTCGCTTAATGCTGCCATCTGGCGATCGGTGATGGTGACTACATCAAACCCGTCTGCCAGCGACTGCCCGCGGCTTAACCAGGCTTCTGTGGCATACAGGGTTACGGCAACTGGTTTCAGCGGTGATTGCTTCAGTTCCTGAATCAAATGTTCTCCTTCCACTAGGTAAAACCCAAACTGCGAGCGGTACTTTTTTTGATGCAGTTTTTTGACGTCGTCTAATTTCATAGTGGAGGTAATTCCGGGCAACAGTGATAAATGCGGTTAAGATGGCGCGCATTGTAGCCTGTTCCAGCGCTTAAGTCAGGCGGCCTCTGAAAGATTATTGTTGTGTGTCATTTGCAAAACCGGCATGCATGATTACAATAAACGCCGATTTTAAACCCGTAACCGCAGAGTAAATATGGCCCGCTCAAAAACCAGTAAAAAATGGATGGAAGAACACGTAAACGATCCCTATGTTAAAAAAGCACAGGCAGACGGCTACCGTTCCAGAGCGAGTTATAAACTTCTCGAAATTAACGAAAAAGATAAGTTGTTTCGCGCAGGCAGCGTGGTAATGGATTTAGGTTCAGCGCCAGGCGGTTGGTCGCAAATTGTTGCTCCGATTGTTGGGGATAACGGCCGTGTTATCGCCTCCGATATTTTGCCCATGGACAGCATTATCGGTGTCGATTTTATTCAGGGTGATTTTACCGACGAGGCCGTATACGACAACATTTTACAAACCCTGGGCGACGACCGCGTTGATGTGGTTATTTCAGATATGGCGCCAAATATGAGTGGCGTGAACACCACCGATCAATATGCGTCTATGTATTTGGTCGAACTGGCTTTAGACATGGCGAGAAACGTATTAAAACCGGGTGGTAGTTTTTGCGCCAAAGTGTTCCAAGGTGTGGGCTACGACGAATATGTGAAAGATGTACGCTCGTCTTTCAATAAAGTGATTGTGCGTAAACCTGCAGCTTCCCGCCCACGTTCACGTGAGGTGTATTTGGTGGCGACAGGCTTTAAAGGTTAGCTTTCGGGTAAATCGCGCCTTACTTTTCTAACAAGGGTAGTTTGTCTGGTACACCATTCCAACTGTCTGCGTCTTCAGGGGGCGGGATCACTTCGGTGATATTCGGCCATTGCTGACTTAGCTCGGCGTTAATGGCGAGGTAAGGCTTTTGCTCATCGGTTAAATGGGTATCCTGAACAATCGCTTCTGCCGGGCACTCAGGCACACATAATGCGCAATCAATACAAATAGCCGGGTCGATGGCCAGGAAATTTGGCCCCTCAAAGAAAGCATCAACCGGGCAAACTGCTACACAGTCGGTGTATTTGCATTTCACACAGTTGTCAGTCACTACAAACGTCATTATTAAATAAGTAAAAAGCTCAATTTGGCCGAATTATAAGGGTTCTGGCGCAGGATCGAAAGACAATTGCCATTGAATGGCTATGCCAACGACGGCATCTGCATTACACTATGCGGGCTCTGACAGACAGGCTGTCCGGCAAATTAGGATCTTCCCCCATGTTACGTTTAACCGATATAAAACTTCCCCTAAACCATGATGAATCTGCACTGAGTGAAGCTATTTTGGCGAAACTCGGTATTGCTGCCGATCAACTCACCGAAATCAGCGTGTTTAAGCGGGGTTACGATGCCCGTAATAACAAAGACATACAGCTTATTTATACGGTAGATGTAGCGGTAAACAACGAGGCGATTCTGCTGGAGAAGTTTGACCGCGATCCTCAGGTGCGCGTAACACCGAATATGACTTACAAATTTGTCGCTCAGGCACCTGAAAATCTGAATAACAGGCCGGTTGTTGTGGGCTTGGGGCCGTGCGGCATTTTTGCCGCCCTCATTCTTGCACAAATGGGGTATAAACCTATTGTGCTGGAACGGGGCAAAGCCGTGCGTGAGCGCACCAAAGATACCTTCGGATTCTGGCGTAAACAGCCTTTGAATCCGGAATCCAATGTACAGTTTGGTGAGGGCGGTGCGGGTACGTTCTCCGACGGAAAACTCTACAGTCAGGTTAAAGACCGCAAGCACTATGGCCGCAAGGTATTAAAAGAGTTTGTTGATGCGGGTGCGCCGGAAGAAATCCTGTATGTGAGCAAACCGCACATTGGTACCTTTAAGCTGGTGAGCATGGTAGAAAAGATGCGTCAGCAAATCATTGATTTAGGCGGTGAGATCCGTTTTTCCACTCGGGTTGAAAAGCTTGATATGGATGAAACTGACGGTGAGCTTTCGGTGAAAGGTTTGCATTTAAACGATGGTGGCTATCTGGCGTGTAAACAAGTCATTCTGGCTCTGGGGCACAGTGCCCGCGACACCTTCGAAAATTTATATGAACAGGGCGTGTACATCGAAGCCAAACCGTTCTCAATAGGTTTTCGAATCGAACATGAGCAAAGCATGATTGACCAGTGCCGTTTTGGTGATAATGCCGGAAACCCGATCCTTGGTGCTGCCGATTATAAACTTGTGCATCATTGCAAAAATGGCCGTACGGTTTACAGCTTCTGTATGTGTCCGGGCGGCACCGTGGTTGCTGCGGCTTCAGAGCCGGGAAGAGTGGTTACCAACGGTATGAGCCAATACTCTCGTCATGAAAGAAATGCCAATAGTGCGATTGTGGTAGGGATCACGCCGGAAGAAGACTATCCAGGACACCCTCTTGCAGGCATTGCGTTGCAGCGCAGTTTGGAAGAATTAGCGTATAAAGCGGGCGGTGAAAATTACAACGCGCCAGGCCAATTAATTGGTGATTTCCTGGCGGGTAAACCCAGTTCTGAATTAGGTGAGGTAACGCCATCTTATACGCCGGGTGTAACGTTAACCGATTTAAGTAAAATTGTTCCTGACTACGTTACTGCAGCCATTCGCGAAGCCATCCCCGCGTTCGATCGCCAAATCAAAGGTTTTGCGAAAGCGGAAGGTACGCTCACCGGCGTTGAAACTCGAACGTCTTCCCCGGTGTGTATCAAACGCGGAAAAGACTATCAGAGCATTAATGTAAAAGGCTTGTTCCCTGCGGGCGAGGGGGCGGGATACGCAGGAGGGATTTGGTCTGCAGGTATCGACGGTATTCGTGTTGCCGAAGCATTGGCAGAAGTCTTCGACAATGCCTGAGTGCGAAGTAGCGTAATTTCAGACTACGACTAATCACCAAGGGCCACGTTTCGACGTGGCCCTTTTTTTAGTGTGTCATATGATGCTAAGCATGCGCAGCTTGCGACGATGTTGCTATGGCCTGCATTATTGCGGCGACCGATGCATCATTGTTTAACTGGCTGAGAAAGCCCGTATACAATTTTACAAAGGCTGGGTATTCTGCCAGCTCACCAAAAATTTCTTTCTGACGCAGAAATATCAGCGGATCATCTTTACTCAACGTTGCAAACTGCTTCAGTTTGCTGGCTTGAACATCAATAATTTCAAGCGGATTTCCGTGCTGATCTTTACCTGAATAGCTATATCGACACCAGGCAGCAACAATGAATGCGGCACAGTGCACGTTACCACCTGATGCAAGGTTTTCCTTGATTGTTGGTACCAAGAAAGTGGCAAACTTCGACGAGCTTTCAGAACAAATGCGACTCAGGTGATCTTTGATGTTCGGGTTACTGAATCGGGTAAGCAGGGTATCTTTGTACGCGGATAAATCGATGCCGGGCACAGGTTGAAGAACCGGTGTGGCTTCAGTATCCATAAACATTCGCAGAAAGCGGGCAAAAAGCGGGTCGCTTACGGTTTCATCTATGGTGCTGTAGCCATGAAGTGAGCCTGATATGCCAAGCACTGTGTGGCCGGCATTAAGCAAGCGAATCTTCATGGTTTCATATGGGGTTACATCATCGACGAGTTGCGCGCCGCAGCGTTCCCAACCAGGGCGCCCAGTACTAAAACTGTCTTCAATTACCCATTGATGAAATGGCTCACAGGTTACCGGCCACGCATCATCAATGCCGCATTCCTGCAATTCATCGATTACCGCGGGCGTTGTCGCGGGGGTGATACGATCAACCATGGCGTTAGGAAAACATACATTGGTTGAAACCCAATCGGCCAATTCTTCGTCGAAAGCACTGATGTAGCTGGTCAGCATTTTTTGGGTAACATGCCCGTTATGCTGAATGTTATCGCAGGATTGCACGGTGAATGGCTTCTGGTTGCGATCGCGCCGGCGCTTCAATGCCGCAGCCAAATAACCAAATACGAGACGTGGTGACTCTGGATGGGCAATGTCGTGTTTGACATCTGGGTTTGAAAAATCAAATTCGCCTGTTGCCGGATTAAAATTGTAGCCACCTTCGGTGATGGTAAGCGACACGATTTTAGTGTCAGAGGCGGCCATGGTTTCGATAACGGCAGCAGGGTTGTCTGGCCCAATCAGAAAATCTGTCAAACAACCAATAACCTGAACGTCACTTTGTCCATCAGGGTGTTTAATAAGCAACGAATACAAGTAATCTTGTTGTTCTAAACATTGCTTGAGTTTCCGGTCTCCTTCGCGTAAACCTACGCCACAAATGCCCCACTGGGTATCACCAGTTTCAGACATATAGTTGTCGGTATAAAAAGCTTCATGAGATCGGTGAAAGCCGCCCACGCCCACATGTACGATACCGGGTGTAAGGGTTTCACGATTATACTCCGGCACTTTAATGTGTGCCGGTAGTTGATGAAGATTTTGGTTATTCAGAGTGAGTGGCATTAACGAAATCCTGTTGTGAAGCTGTGGCTTGCTGCTGTCTGCGTTTCATCGCCCAATAAGCGGTCACAAAATAGCTTACCGTGCAAGCAAAGCCGATAGAGAAGAAGAGGCTGCGGTTCGATGCATAGTCCTGCATATCGGGAGATAAAAACATGGTATTGACGGCTAGCGCCAGGGTAACCAGTAGACTGCCTACCGATACTGTGCTGAGTAGACGGGTAAGCGCTGATGTATCTTCTTGGAGTGTGGGTTCTGCAGCACCTTGCTTTGCCTGATGTACTTCAACACGTTGGTCGAAAGCTTCCATTTCTGCTTGTTCTGCTGGATACGATTCTTTAGCGCCATGCTTTCTGGCTAGGAAGATATACACGCCAATGGTGAACACCCACGTAGGCAGGAACAGGTAGTAGAACGAAATGACATCCAGCACATTCAAGCCGAATCCGAATACCAATCCTAACGCCCACGCTGCAACGGCTGGCGTGCTGTGATTGAGCTTTTTATAACTGGCCCAGTAGCGTGTCATACCGAGTTTAGGAAACAAAAAGTGCTCGGCAAATACAATGGCGCCAACGGGCACCACCAGTAGTCCTGCGTAGGTGAGCAGTGGCAATAACTTGGTAAATACAAAAGGGAAACAAGCAATAACAACGGTCACCAGACCAACAATAAATGTTGTACGGTTACGAGAGTGATTGGTGAAAATAGCTTGTGCTGCCAGGCCGGCGCGATAAAGGTTTGCATTCGCTGTGGTCCATCCTGCAACGATTACGATCACCAGGCCCGACAAGCCAAGCGCATGAAACGCTACGTCGCCCGGGTCGAGTTCAACGATGGATTTTTGCACCAGTACTGCGGTCCCTGCGCCCATGATACCGGCAGAAATCCAGGCAATATAATGGCCGAATAACATGCCAGCAGAAGTACATAAACCATAGCTACGTTTACGTGCGTAGCGCAGTAGGGCCATATCGATAAGGCCAAAATGGGTGATGGTGTTCGCGGCCCAGGAAAAACCGATCACTTCCATGAGCCCAATGCCCGGTTCACCGCTGGCATCAACGCCAGTCCACACAGAAACACTGCCGATGTGCATAAAGTCAGACCATCCGGAAATGGTTGTTTGTCCGATAACGGCATTGGCTAATTCAGGCATCAGTACTAACGGCCCGCAAATAAACATCACGAAAAGCCAGGGCGCACAAATGCCGGAAAAGTTAGATACCGCATTGAATCCATACATGGCAACCAGTACCACGATAATGCCTACAGCCAGAACAACTAAAACAAACCAGGCATTGGTTGGGTACCAGTTAAGTTGCGCCGGAATATTCAGTGCGAAGCGCACCGCCGTGGCGGACACGGTAATCATTGCCGCGGAAATGACAGTGAAAATAATCACATTAGCCCAGTTATAGAGCCGCGTCATGGAACTGCCAGCAATTTTTTGCAGGTAGGTATACAAGCTAAGACGGGTTTCAACCGCGATTGGGGTAGTGATAAATGTCCAGCTCAACACGGCAAGTATATTGCCGATTAGCAAGCCCAACAAAATATCGGTCATAGATGCACCAAGCGCTACAAAGGTGGCACCAAATACAAATTCTGAGGCAGCGACGTGTTCACCGGCATAAAGCCCGAGAAAGTGCCGCCAGCCTTTAAGCTTATGTTGGGCAACGGGGAGTTGTTCTTCTTCAATCTGATGTAGATCGGTTTGAGAATTATGCATTGTTAACTTCCACTGGTTGTTCTCTTTTTATTCAGCGTTGGCACTCAGTAACCATAGTGAAACCTCGACCTGATACACATTCAGGTGTTCAATATGATTGTTTGGGCATATGCCATTTGTTTGGGCATATGCCATTTGTTTGGGCATATTCTCAGTATGGTGTTAATGTGTCAACAGTGCATTAACAAGTCTGGCGAGTATACCCAACTGAATTGCTAAGCTTAGATGAGCCAGTTTCCAGTTACTGAACTGATTATGTTGGTTTTTATTTCTCCGTTAATAGTAAAGCGAGTAATTCGGGCTGATGTAAAAATTTTTTTTAGATACACTGCGGCTCGGCTGCTTTATGCTTTAACGGTGAAGTCTGAAACGATTTCAAGCTGAACAGGATGTGAAATGAAACAAATCGAACTGGTCATTTTCGACTGCGACGGTGTGCTGATCGATAGCGAAGTGCTGAGTTTGCAAGTGTGGGTTCAATTACTCGCTGCTAGAGGGATTTACATCGATAGTGCGTATTTTGCAAGCCATTTTCTTGGTCGAAGTATGGAGCACGTTAAAGCAAAGATTCTGCACGATTTTGAGTTAGAAGTGACAGACGCGTTAACGGATGAATTTGCTCACGAACTGCAAATGATATTCGCTAAGAAGCTCACCGTTACTCCTCACATCACAGCATTGCTGGAATCGCTGCGTGTTCCTTATGTTTTGGCAACCAGCAGCAGCCCAGCGCGCACAGAAATGGCATTGTCGACATCTGGCTTAAACCGTTACTTCAGCAAACCGCAGATCTTTACCGCCTCTATGGTGGCACGAGGAAAGCCTGCCCCAGATCTGTTTCTACACGCGGCATCGTGTTATCAAACTGCGCCGTCTTCTTGTCTGGTACTGGAAGATTCTGCCCCTGGCCTGGCGGCAGCAAAAGCGGCAGGTATGCATTTCCGGCATTACGTGGGCGGAAGTCATCTGACGCATGTGGGGCAGCAGGGCGAAGACACATTAGTAGATTGGCGTGATTTTGCCGTACAATTCTCTGAAATTATGAAGTAGTGAATAAACCGATGAAATCGACTTCTGCAGGTGAACAACAGAAACTGGAAGACGCCGCCCGAGCGGGCTGGTTGTACTATGTTGCGGGTAAAAGTCAGGATGAAATTGCACGGCAAATGCGTATCTCCCGGCAATCAGCACAGCGCCTGGTTGCGCTTTCGGTTTCTGCGGGCCTGATTAAGATGCGCCTGGAGCATCCGTTGGCCGCCTGCATGACGCTCGCCGCGCAATTACAGGAAACCTTTGGTTTAAGCACCTGCGAAGTGGTGCCCAGTGCTGAAAATAGTTCAACATCGACCGCTGGACTTGCTCAGGCGGGGGCCGCTGAGATGGAACGCTACCTTAAAGGTGCTGAACCCCAAGTGGTGGCATATGGCACCGGTCGGGTTTTGCGAGCCTGCGCCGATGAGTTATCTGTCATGGATTGCCCGCAGCACAAAATTGTTTCGTTGGTAGGAAACATTGCCGATGATGGTTCAGCCAGCCGCTATGATGTTGCAGTGCATGTGGCAGAAAGAATTGGTGCTGTGCATTACCCTATGCCGCTGCCGGTTATTGCCGGTAGTGCTGCCGAGAAAATCAATTGGCACAACCTGCCCAATGTTGCGAAAGTACAAACATTGGCGGCACAAGCTGATGTAGTGTTTGTCGGCATTGGGCAATTAGGCACGCAGTCGCCTTTGCACGATGATGGATTTATTATTGAATCAGAACTTGCAGCGTTAGAAACGCAGGGTGCGGCAGGCGAAATTATCAGTTGGATCTATAACCAAGACGGCATCATTCTCGACTGCTGCGTGAATACGCGCGTAACTAGCACCCCCTTATCTACCTTCGAGTATAAGCCGACGATCGGCATTGCCGCTGGGGAAGGGAAGGTGGCCGCAATACGTGGCGCACTGCGCGCGGGTTTGATAAACGGCCTTATCACCAATGAATACACGGCACGTCGATTACTGACTTGATTTACGATGCTGGAGCGTCGAGCAATGCACGTCGCTATTGCGCTTGAATAAAAAAACGGTCACTGCTGAGTGACCGTTTTTGTATTTATCACACGCAAAACACTAGAACTCGATACCTACGGCGAGTTGAATACGGCGAGGGTTATAGAAGTTACGTGGTTGGCCGAATAACTCACTCGTCACCAGCGGGTTGGCACTGTAACCGGTTTGATTATCAAACACGTTAAACAAATCCGCACGGAATCGCGCCGTGTAGCCTTCCACAAATTCCCAGTACTGGGTATAACTTAAATCGAGCTGCCAGTGACTGGCATCGCGGCGGGTTCCCGCTGGTTCGGCATAACGGGTTGTACTTGAAGAATAGCCGTAAGGCGTGCCATCCCATGCTGTCCAGGCGCCGCCAGACTGGAAGATGAAAAACGCGCCCAATACGCCATCCCAGTCGGTGGTGTAGGTACTGTTAATTTTTACCTTGTGCGGCTTGTCGCCTGCCAGATTACCGTAGCGGAAATCCCAGGGCATCCGACCCGGACCATCACCATAGTTCGATGAGCCAATGAACAGGTTGGCATCGTTGCCGGTTGAAGTGTTGTCCTGATCGAAGTTTCCGTAGTAGTGGCTCCACACGTAAGAGGCGTTCACAAAAACTTTATCGTTGTTGTATTCGCCTTCAACACTCCATTCCCAATACTTGGTTTGACCGTCGTCAACTTCGGCAATGACATAACTGGAACCGCCCACTTCAGCCCGCATGTCGTCGAGGTTAGGAATATACAAACCCTTCGCCGCAATGTTTTCCGGTACGCCGCCAGCAGGACCGTACTCGCCATAAAGACGAGCGCCGTTAGGCATGTCTTCCCAGAAGTGGCTACCGTAGCGATAACGCAAATGGGAGCGCACGAAGAATTGGTTAGTCAGCAGCTTTGAGGTACCTAGTGTCCACTCGTCAATTCGGCGAGGGCGTAAATTGTCGGCAAAGAATTTACCTGATGAGCCTGGCGCACCACCGGCCGCGAGATATTCACCGTTTTCATCGAATTGAACCAACAAGGTACCGCGGATGTTGCGATCCCACGAGGCTGCGCGGGCCAGAGAACTGGCGTTCGGGTTATAGCTGGCGTAGTTGGCGAACACGTTGGCGCCGTCTTGGTATTCCCATTTCACACCCAGGCGCGGCTGAAACATATCTTTCCAGTCTGTTTTGTACATTTCGTACTTTTCGCCTGGAGCTAACTCGTAGCCGGATAGATTATTACTGTTCTCTCTTAAACCTTGCCCGTAAAGCGTGTCCTGACTCAGCAAGAAACCAATGTTATAGGTAAAATCACCGTGCTGAATTTCATCATTAAACTCTAAATCAATCGACTCTGAAGACGATTTCAGCGAGGGAATAATGGTACCGTCGGGATTAAAACTAGCCGCTTCAATGCTGACTTCATAGAACACATCCGACACATCATTTTCGCCATCAGATCCTAAACCACCCACATAGCCGATAGAGCCCCAGCCATTAGAAACACGGCGCAAATCTTCGCCGAGTTCAGACCAGCGTGCTCCCAGGTGAATCATATGGGTGAGGTTACCGGTGTATAGTTCGGTATCAAAGCCCACCTGGAACGACTCGCGGGAATATTCCACAGAGTCGATGGTAGGATAAACGCCCACACCACCACCGCCGCTTAATTCTCCGTCATCGCCCACATAACCGTACTGATTGATATATTGTTGGGCATAGCTGTTAAACAGGTCGTATTGGGCCATTGTGGCTGCATCAGCACCCTCCGGGTAGTCACGCAAACTTTGAATGCCAAATGCGCCCTGACTTGCTAAATCACTTAAATCTAATGCATCGCCCATGACAGGCGTGAAGTTCAGCATCACATCTGGCAGGGTCGCGCCTTCTTCTTTATATTTTGCATACTTGAAGGTGAACGAAGAGGCATCGCCAACTAACCAAGAGCCGTCAATTGAGGTAATGTTGATTTTTGATTCACTTCCCTGAGAGCGGTCATCGGTTTCAAATTCACCAATGGAAGCGCCGGTGATCTCTTTGTCTGATACCCGGTGGCTGGCATTCAGTAAAATTTCCTCGGTGGGCGCCCAGGTTAGCTTGCCGAAATATTCATCGCGGGTACTTTTATACGATTTTGCGGGCCCATAAGCGGTGACTTTATCTTCGCCGGTTTCTTCAGGTCGGTAGTAAGAGCCGTAAAAATACAGGGTATCTTCAATGATGGGGCCGCTCAGAGAGCCGATTATCCAACTTTGGTCTACATCGCTGATCACGCCATCTTCAGGCGTTGCGGTGAAATCAGCATTTTGGAGTCGATATTCCAGGCTACCGTGGAACTCATTGGTACCGGATTTTGAGGTGGAGTTCACCGAGAAGCCACCTGCACGGTTAAAGCCAATTGCCTTGGCACCGCCGCGGTCGACAGAAAGATATGCGATATCGTGAGTAGCAGGTTCAGAGGACAGGTTACCGAACATGGGCAATGACAAATCTACGCCGTCTAAGGCGTAACTATTATCTACACCAGAGCCACCGGCCGACGGTCCTAACGTGCCA
>Ga0208204_100146_pt1 | contig 29776 bp, 21 predicted proteins | sample DeeseametaMP2252_FD_184173 | JGI IMG/M metagenome (GOLD analysis project Ga0208204, IMG submission 184173) | Marine microbial communities from the Deep Pacific Ocean - MP2252 (SPAdes) | ecosystem: Environmental > Aquatic > Marine > Oceanic | place: West of El Salvador, Pacific Ocean | collected...
AGGGGTATTAACGCCTAAAGATCAGCCCAGAGCTAACGCCGGTGAGGTTTTTGTGTCTCCCCGACGCCGTGTGGTCTACGAGGCGGTCTGAGTCTGAATTTACTTGCGAATTATAGCGCCATCGTTATAATACGCGCTCTCATAATTTCGCTGAATTAGTGATCGGCGAAATTTAATCCAATCAGGAGAATATTATGTCACTAACTAAAGAAGAAACTGCACAAATCGTTGCTGATTATGGCGTTAAAGAAGGTGATACTGGTTCACCTGAAGTACAAGTAGCTCTGTTGACTCACAACATCAACAAGCTGCAAGGTCACTTCTCTGGTCATAAGAAAGATCACCACTCACGTCGTGGTCTGCTGCGCATGGTTAGCCAGCGTCGTAAACTGCTTGACTACCTGAAAGGTAAGAACGCAGAACGTTACCTTGATCTGATCAAGCGTTTGGGCCTGCGTCGCTGAGACAAAGTTTCAAACGAAAAAAGCGCCTCCGGGCGCTTTTTTTGTGTCTGCTGATTGGCTAGCAACATTTATCATGCAGCAAAGAATAAAAAGGCAACCCGAAGGTTGCCTTATATGCCTATTCAATATTACGGTTTACTGACCCTGAGGCACATTTGGTGTTGTGGCACCTGGTTGGCTCACCACCACCTTGGTCGCAATATCGCGAATTTCATTTTCCATACTGGTTAATCGGCTAGCTAAGCTGGCGTTACGATTTTCCAACACGGAGATTTTTTCGGTCAGATTTTTCACTGTTTGCTGTTGAGATGATTTATCACTGGTGGCTTGTTCAAGCTGCAAATTCAGTGCAAGAATTTCATCTGCAATGCCGCTCAATTGATTGTTCAGCGACGCAAGTTTGGTCTGATCGGCGGTGACATCTTCAGTCACCGTGGTAATTGATTTCTTCAGGCTGTTTTCAGTGGCGTTGAGTTTGTCGCCCAAATCAGTAATTTCCTTCTGATTACGACGCCAGGCTGACGCCCAAAGTTTGTCCATTTGATCCCACAACTCTTCAGATTTATCGGTAAGCTCACTTACTTTTACTTGCAGCGCAACGGTTGATTCACCCATTTCTTCGCCTGTCGCAGATAACTTACGCTCAAGTTGTGCAATACGCGATTCAGCATCGGCAGCGACTTCTTTTTGTAGTTGAAGTTGTTGGAATAAATAATAACAACCACCGATACCTGCTAGTGCAACGACAGCGACCAGGGCAATCCATAAACCGTTATTGCCACCGCTCGTCTTCGCTGGCGCTGACGTAGATTTGCCTGAAGTACTCGTTGAATCGCTCGTTGGCGCTTTAATAGTATGGCTGGAAGGCTGTTTTTTATGCTGGTAGTCGCGACGATCTTCCTCGTCTAATCGGATAGTCGGGAAATCATCGTTTCTGGAATCGTTGGACATACTTACTCTTTTAGATCACTAAACTACAGGACTCAGGTACTTATTCAAAGAATGGTACTCTTTACCTCATACCAATACCATTCTCTGGCTCAAATAACAATAAACAACTGCATAGAGCGGGCCAGACATTGTCTTTTCCGCTCTTTTTGTTGTTAACAGGGGTTATTTGTCTCCGAGCCACTGTACCCGATACAAATCTCTGCGTCGATCCAGATAGTTTCGTACCGAACCTTCATTTTGCAGTTTGGTAAGCTTATCGAGGTCAAGATCGACAATCAGGGTCATTTCTGTATTTGGCGTGGTCTCAGACACAATGGCATCGTGTGGGAACGAAAAATCTGACGGTGAGAACACCGCAGTTTGCCCATATTGGATATCAACGTTATCCACTTTCGGAAGATTACCCACACTACCGGCAATGGCCACGTAGCATTCGTTCTCAATGGCGCGGGCTTGTGCGCATCGACGCACACGCAGGTAGCCATTTTTGGTATCGGTCCAGAACGGCACAAACAAAATTTGCATTTCTTGTTCAGATTGCAAACGGGCCAGTTCCGGGAATTCCACATCGTAACAAATCAAAATACCGATTTTGCCGAAGTCAGTATCGAACACATTGAGGTCGTTACCTCCTTTCATGATCCAATCTTTTTTCTCATGAGGTGTCGGGTGGATTTTGTATTGGCTGTCGATAGTACCGTCGCGGCGACACATGTAGCTCACGTTATACAGTTCTTCATCTTCTACTACCGGCATAGAGCCCGCAATGATGGTAATGTTGTAGCTCAACGCCAGGTTCGAAATGGCATTAAGAATTTCATCGGTATAGCTGGCAAGGTGCCAGATAGCATCGATTGATTCCTGAGATTCACTCAATCCCATGAGCGGTGCGTTGAAAAATTCAGGGAACAACGCCACATCACAGCCGTAGTCGGATAGGGCATCAACGAAGTATTCTACTTGTTGCAGCAGTTCTTCAACATTTTCAAAATAACGCATCTGCCATTGAATACAGCCGATACGGGCACTGGATTTCTTGCCGCCGAACAAACGCGGGTTGCCAGGCTCGTAGTAAATGTTGTGCCACTGTAAAAGGGTGGCGTATCCGCGAGACGCTTCATCCTCGGGTAAGTACGCTTTGAGGATCTGCTTTACTTCGAAGCCATTAGACAACTGGAAGGTGAGAATAGGGTCATAAATGTCTTTAGACTTTACCGCTTCGATATATTCGTACGGGGTCATTTCATGACTATGCTTGCCGTAGTTAGGTATCCGGCCGCCGGCCATAATGGACTGCAGATTGAGATTTCTGCACAGTTCTTTCCGCGCTTCATACAGGCGTCGTCCAAGGCGCAAACCGCGGTACTCAGGGCAAACAATCACTTCAACACCGTAAAGAACATCACCATTTGGATCGTGGGTTGTCAGATAGGCATCACCGGTAATTTCATCGTAGGTGTGTTTGTCATCAAACTGGTCGTAATCGACGATAACAGAAATAGCAAAAGCCACTACCTTACCTTTATCCTCGATACAAATCTGTCCGTCAGGGAAGGTGGTAACTTGCGCCTTGTAGTTTTTAAACGGCCAGGCGCCGCCTACATTCGCATAAACCTTATCCATCAACTCTTTAACGTCGTTGTAGTCGTCGAGGGTTAAGTTGCGTAGTTCAAGGTGGTGTTCTGTTTCTTCAATATGATTTGGGTCGTGACTCATTAATGTGCCTATATAACGGGGTTTTACTTCTGACAGTGTATACACAATGACAGAAAGAAAAGATCCTTTCCAGCGACCTGTCGACGACGGTCAAAAATGATGCGAATAGTGATTGCGCAGATGGCGGTTTGGGCGTATAAAGCGGCCAGTTTTTTCACACCAACAATTCATCAATGAGTGCACTTTTAGCAAGCCATCTTCCCACCGACACGAGCTTGTTTGCTCGCATCGCAGACGACATTTATCAGCAAGGATTCAGTGTTCAGGAATATGCCTTACCTGAAAGCCTTGCCAATGGCCTGTGGGAATATAATCGGGCCATGTCAGAGAAGCAGTTTCAGCAGGCTGGCATTGGTCGTAAAGACGCTTTTCAGGAAAATGATTTTGTGCGTCGAGACGAAATTTGCTGGATTGACGGTACCAGCGAAGCCGGGGCTGACTGGTTGCATTGGACTAGCGAGATGAAAACGTTTTTGAATCGAAGATTGCTACTAGGCTTGTACTCTTTTGAAAGCCATTTCGCGATGTATCAGGAGGGCGCATTCTACAAGCGGCATCTTGATGCATTTAAGGGCCAGGCAAACCGCGTACTTTCATTGGTCACGTACCTTAACCGTGACTGGCAGGAAACCGATGGCGGCCAATTGGTGATGTACATGAATGAGAATGACACCACCGGCATTAAAGTGCTACCGCGGTTTGGCACTGTGGTTGTGTTTCTAAGTGAGGAATTTCCCCACGAAGTGTTGCCCGCCAGCCGTTGTAGAAATTCGATTGCCGGCTGGTTTCGGGTAAACGGTACTATTGGCGATATTATAGATCCCCCTCAATAGCCATCAATTTGGTGGCTGTTTTATAGTCGAGATTCATCACCGCATTAATGATGAGGGTGCTGTTTTCTTGTCCATAAATGGCTTCCAGCAAGCCTCGATAGGGTTCGATATCACTGAGTCGCAGGTACTGGTGGCTATCAATTTTTTCAACCAGATCAGGCAAGCTTACGTTTTGCTGCACCGGCTCCGTTTTCAAATGGCGCTCGCAGGTTTTTAAGGCCTTTCCAATATGGCGATAGACCAGACTAAACTCGTCCTCCAGTTCCCGGGTTGAAGGTAAATTGCCGGCAACTAGTAAGTGTTCAGCCTCTTTGACCAATGTTTCTAAGCGAACGGCTCCTATCGACATCGACATGCCTTTCATTGTGTGCAGGCGGCGAGCTAACGTTTCTGTGTCGTCGGGAGCAGAAATTTCACGTTCAAAATCACTAAAATGCAGATGGAAGTTTTTGAGCAAACCTAGGTAGGTATGTACGTCGTTGCCCAATCGTCCGATTGCGACATCAAGGTCGAAACCAATAAGTGTTGTTGCCAGCCCACGAAGAAGCGCCTCATCATCGGCGGCTTGCTCTTCATCATGTGGTTTTTGAATGGGTAAAGGCGATCTTTTCTTACCCAGTACGCGTTCGAGCAAGGCATATAAATCTTCACGCACAACGGGTTTAGCGATATGTCCGTCCATGCCAACAGCCGTCACTTTTTCTCTGTCTGCATCCATAACGGCGGCGGACATGGCATAAATTGGTACCGTCTTACCTACAGCCAATTGGCGAATTTTTTCTGCCGCGGTAAAGCCATCCATATTCGGCATCTGTAAGTCCATCAGCACAAGATCGAATGGGTGTTTTTGAAACACGGTGATGGCTTCGTAACCATCTTCGGCCACCTTCACATCCAGGCCGACTGCACTGAGTAACTCAATGGCAACGAATTGATTTGTCGGGTGATCTTCAACAACTAACACCGACGCGTTGTTGAAAATGGGCGTGGTCGATTTGGTATGGGTAGAATTTAACGTTTGTTGTCTTTCTTGCAGGCTAATGACGGAAGCCTCAAGATCAGATAAGAAAAATGGCGTTAGCAGCCAGGCAGAAGCCGTGTTAAGTATAATCTCACTGGCGTTTTGGTGGTAATAGCCCTCTGTACTCAAAAATATGATGCCGCACCTGATGTTAGCAGTGGAGTGGGTGAGTAGTGTTTCTACCAGGCGGGTTTTATCGGCGTCGGTGAGTATGGTGGTGTCGACAATCACGATATCCCAGGTTTCAACCCCACTGGGCTCGAGGCGATGCAGGTTATTATCCAATGTCACTGTGGCTCGCATAGATTCAAAAAATTGCATCATCAGTTCTATTTCGGGCGACATACTGCCTATCAATAAAATATCCTGATCATCCAATTTGCCATCGACAGGGGATTTAAGTGTTTTATCTGTAGTGAGGGGCAATACGAGATTAAATTGGCTTCCTTGATCCACAACGCTATCAACGGTTATCGAGCCATTTAATAGCTTTGACAAGTGCTGCGATATGGCAAGGCCCAAGCCTGTGCCACCGAAACGGCGGCCGATGGAACCATCTGCCTGAGAAAAAGATTGAAACAATGAATCCAATTTAGCTTCTTCAATACCAATGCCAGTATCAGCGACAGTGAAAGCCACTTTGTGCGTGCCAGAAATAGTACTTTGTTGGCTGGAGACCGTCAGCGAAACGGTGCCTTTTTCAGTAAACTTGATTGCATTACCTAACAAGTTATTCAGTATTTGTGCTATCCGCGGGGCGTCGCCTACAACGAAGCGTGGTACCTCACTATCAATTTGGCATTCAGTTTTCAGGCCTTTCTGGTTGGCCGTTGTTGAAAATAAATGAATGCAATTTGAGAGCATTTTATAGAGGTCGAAAGGCTCATTAACGATTTCAAATTTACCCGCTTCGAGTTTCGAATAGTCGAGAATATCGTTCAGAATTTGCAGCAATGAGCGCGACGAAGACTGCACTTTCTTCAAGTATTCACGCTGCTTGTTGCCCATTTCCATTTTTAACACCATATCCGTTAATGCGATGACTGCATTCATTGGCGTGCGAATTTCATGACTCATGTTTGCCAGAAACTCACTCTTGGAATGGTTAGCGTTCTCCGCTTTGTCTTTCAGAGAAACCAGGTTCTCCTGCATCCTTTTTTGCGGGGTAATATCAAGAAAAGAGCCTATGAGTTGGGTTGGCTTGCCTTTATTGTCACGCTCGAAAACTAGATCCTGCGCCATTAGCCAAAGCCAATGGCCGTTCGCATGGCGGACACGATAGAAAAGCGTGAATGCGCTGTTTCCATCTTCTCCTTTCATCAGGTGAGAAAAATGATTGATTACCTTTAACTGGTCATCCTGATGAATAATTGAATTGATGCCGGTATCCAGATTATTAATATCGTTCAGGTTGTAGCCAGTAATCGTTTCAAAACGGTCATTAACAAAACGGTTCTTTCTGGTTGCAATATCAAAAATATAAACGCCAGCAATAGACGCATTGATTGCTCTATGAATAATGTTTTCGCGCTCAATCAAGCTGTCTTCAAACTGTTTTTGCTCGGTAATATCTTCAAACATGATGGCTAGCTTGCCAGCAGAGACATAGAACAAATAAAGTTGAAATTCGCTGTGAGATATTCCCGACGTTGTGAAGGGCATTTTTAACGTTTGGCTATTCTCTGCGCAAAAAAGTGTCATCTTCTCTTTTAGTTGCGTGTCGGCCAGGAAAGGGTCATCCGCATGTGCCGAAAGCAGTGTGTCTGCCACCGGGTTTTGATGCACCAGGTGAAACGCATCACCGTTTTGTTGATAAATACACACGCCAAGCGGAATGTGGGCGAGCAGATTTTCCGTTGTAGCGACGCTGCTGGCTAATGCTTCCTGGTGCTGAATACGTTCACTGATATCCAAAAGCGAAACGTAAATTATCTCGGGATCATGTTGTGCTCGGGTTAAACGTATTTCCAGAGGGACCGACTTTCCACTTTTAGTTACCCCATTTACAATGCGGTTTCTGGCCATATCACGGGTTGTTTCATCACTGTTGATGAACTGCGCCATAAGCGATGTGTGAATCGCTTTAAATTCTGGTGAAACAAGCAGGTTGACGTGCTGATTTTCCAATTCTGATTTTTCATAACCAAATATCTGGCAAACAGCTTTGTTGGCAACTGAGATGATGCCGTCGCCGGTGATCACCAAAATACCGACATGTGCACTGTCTGTGCTGTCGCGTAATACTCGTTCTTGTCGGTTTTTATTTTCCTGGTGGAGCAGTTTAATCTTGGTTTGATTCGCTTCTTCAACACTTTTTTTCAACTGATCGACGGTAGGTAATTGCAGAGCGGCCGGAATAGAACTATAAACCTTATAAGCCGTAAAGCATGAAACGATTGCCGTAAGGAGTTTTAGCATGCCATGGAGCCCATAAGCTCCGTTCCAAATGATAAATATGCTGACAAAGTGTGTAATGCCGCAGAGGGCGATAAATAGGGAAAAAAGCAGAAACAAGCCTTTGAATTTAAGATCGGTTCTTCGCCTAACGAAGTAGTAAAGTGCTAGGGGAATCGAAAAATAGGAAGTGGCGATAAGTAAGTCAGCTAGAACGTTTAACCAAAGGACTTCCGGGATCCACTGATAACAAACGCCATGAGGCATGTAATCGGTTCTGAGCAAGTTTTCCAGGGATGAAGACATAAAATTAATTTTTGTTTGCCATGTGTCTCATAATAGAAAGGTTTTTGTTGAACTGCTAATTGTTGTTGAATAAATGAAACAGGATTTCAAAAAATGTCTACACCACGCTCGCGGATTTTAATTGTCGATGACGACGTTGCGACTATCAGACTTATCGCGGAAGCATTAGCGCCAGACTACGAAGTTATTATTGCTACCAATGCTGAAGAGGGATTGGAGCAAGCCAAATGCACTGAGCCGCAATTGATCTTGCTGGACGTGCTGATGCCCCAAATTAACGGCTTTGCGTTGTGCCGCAAATTAAAGTCTGATGAGCAAACACGTAAAATCCCCGTCGTTTTTGTTACGGGTCTGGCGGAAGTGAGTGATCAAGCCAGAGGATTCGAAATCGGCGCCGTCGATTACATCACCAAACCCATAGAGGTGCCCCTATTACGGGCCCGGGTAAAAGCTCATATCCGACTGTATTTACAAAACCTGCAATTAGAATCTCTGGCCGCAACGGATTCACTGACCGGGTTATCTAACCGACGCAAATTTGACGAGAGCCTTACCCACGAAATTGAGCGCTGTCAGCGAAGTCAAAGCGAACTCGCATTGATAATGATTGATATCGATGATTTTAAAGCCTACAACGATACCTATGGTCATGGAAAAGGCGATGACTGCTTGGTAACCGTGGCCAATGTTTTGAAAAATAGTGCCAGACGGGGTACCGACTTATGCTGCCGACTTGGTGGTGAAGAGTTTGCCATTATTCTCGGTGAAACAGACCGTGTGGGCGCCATGTCATTAGGTGAAAGCATTATTTCGAAATTTCGCGACCTGCAAATAGAACACGCCAGTGCTAGTAGCCATCCTTATCTTACAGTCAGTATTGGCGTGTCTGTGATGGATTTAAGAAGCGCGCTGAGAAATCGCGTTGAGGGTAGGGAGTTGGTCGATAAAGCGGATGAAGCCCTTTATCGAGCGAAATCCATGGGTCGCAACAGAGTTGAATTCACCCCTCTTAATTTTCCTATGGTTAAGAAGATCAGTTAGCCGCGCTTACCCTGAATACCAGGGATTGCCAGATACCGGGTATCCGTTTATTGTAAGTGATACTAAAGACGCATCGATGGATTAAGTTTCTCGATTGCGTCTGCTATTCCTCAGATTGCAGTAAAATTGGACAGAACATTGGAAAAGTTTCCCCCCGTCACGCCTGTTGATGATTTAAAAGCACTTATTATTGATAATCAGGGGTTAGTCCATGATGTGGTAAGTAATGCGCTGAAAGATGCGGGCATTCTTCGCGTCGACAGTGCATTTAATGCTTTTCATGCCATTCGGTTGTGTGATGAAAACGTGTACGACATCGTCATGATCGCATTCAATGTCAGCAGCGATAAAGACGGCTTCCATCTGTTTGAAGAACTCAAGCATTATCAGCATATTACTGATAAAACAACGGTTGTGTTTCTTAGTGCAGAAACGAGCCAGGCACTGGTCAATTGTATTGTTGAGCTACAACCGGACGATTTTTGGGTTAAACCGCTAGATAAAAAGCGCGTCACTCAGCGATTTCAATATCTGCTCAATATTCGTAGAAAGTTACATAAGCTACTCTGCTGTCTACAAAATCACGACTACTCCTCGGCAATTTATTATGCAGAGCGCCAACTAACGGATAAAACCGTGAGTGAATTTCATCCACGGTTGAAACGCATTATTGGTGAAAGTTACCTTGCACTGCGAGACTACAACAAAGCAGAGGCTTATTTTCACGACCTGTTGAAACAGTACGATCATGCCTGGATACATATTGGTCTTGCTCGGGCGCTGCTACGGCAACATAAAATGGAAGAAGCCGAAAGTTTGCTGGAAGACTTACTGGCGCGGGATGATACCCGTTTTATGACTTATGACTTGCTGGCGCAATATTACATCGAGAAAGAACAATTTGATAAAGCGTATGAGCAAATGCGCGAGGCAAGTAAGCTAGCCCCCAGGAATATTGAGCGCAATAAACGGGTTTGGGACCTGGCAAGGTTGAATCATGACAAGTTAGGGCAACTGCTCGCCGTTCAAAATATGGCGAAATATGCAAAAAATTCTATCCATGATTCTCCCGAGCTTACACTCAATGTACTGCGAACGACGGTCGATGTGGCGACATCGGCTAATGGGGCTGAAGCGGAGAAGTTAGTTAAAAAAGTTGAAACCGACCTTATTGAATTCGAGCGTCAACAAGGGCTAGACAAAGAACTCGCCGATCAACGCGCAGTGTTACAAGCAAGACTGCTGTGCTTGAAAAATGACAAAAAGTCAGCTGAAGCCATCATGAAGACGAAGCGTCCGGATACCGACGGATTATCGATGGAGGACAACCTCGACAAAATGAAAGCGTTTCATGAGCTCGGCATGCGAGAACATTGCTTATCGATGTTAGAGAAATTACATCGTCAGATTGCAGGTGATACCTTTACCAGTCAGGTGGTTGATGAATATCTCAAACAGGAATCTATTGAGAGAAAAGAAATCAACTTTACTACCCGCGAACTGAAAGAAATGGCGGCGGTGAACTACAAAGAAAACCGTTTTGGCCCGGCTTATCAAAATCTTAAACAAGCGCTGACGCTTTCTCCCGACAACAAGCAGATTGCGCTCAGTTTGTTGAAAATCATGGTACAGCTTAATAAGAAAGAACCGCTTAACGACGCGCAAATCGAAACCGCGGTGAAAGCGGCAGTGTTACTGAGTGACGATTACCTGGGGCCTGCCCAAGCGGCGAAGCGAGATGAATACATTGCGCAGATGAATATCGCCGCGCAAATCCAGGAGAAAATGACGGTTTCAGACAACCTGTTGAGTTAACTACTCCGGCTTTCAACAATCGCTCAGCATGTTGCTGAGCGTTGTCCTCGAAAGTAAGCTACCCAATCAGCATGGTCTGACTTAACTTGTTCTGCATACTCCAAACTGATCCTGCGCAGCGCATCCCGATTTGTTTCCAATACCGACAATGCCGCTAATTCAAATTCCACAGAGCGGCGGTCACCGCGACAATGTGCAAATGCCAGTGCTTCTCCACAAACTTGTGCAAAATCCACAAATCCCCCGTCAATACTACGGTTACCCATACAGATATCTTCTGGATTTATACCCACTCTCGCATGGTGTCTTGAACGAATAAGCCAGTGTTTATCCGACCATTCTGCTTCATCGAGTAAGAGATCTGGCCGACGCTTCATTTTGCGCTGACAACGCGCGGTTAAATGGGCGGGGTTTAATCGGTTTACCGGTGATAAGTCTGAATAATAAAACAGGGGTGCTGCTTCCCGCTGCTGCTTTACTTCGACAATATGGCAACGTGAAAAGGTGGCTTCATTATGGGGTTTGGCTGGGCCGACGAGAAAATAAAAGCGATCGAGATTGTTTGAACCGGTACCAGCATGATTGCGCTGAACAATATCAATGACATCGTCATCCATATACGGGGCAAAGGCATGTTTAACCGCAGTATAATAATGCGGAGCTAATGGGGTGAATTTGTCACTATTTTTGCGAAACGCCAAACCGTCATCTCGCATTTGCACGGCCTTTGCCAGCGCACTTTTCGTTAAAAATTCCTCACCGCCTGCGGCTCTGGCACAAGCCTTATTGTAAAACTTATGCAAACGGGTGCCGGGCATGATGTCTTCTACGGCATCATAGAGTGCCGTGGGGTCGTCAGCAACCCGTTCGCATACTGTGAGGTAGCCATCGAGGAATGCGTCCATAGCGAGCTCAACGTGTTCACTATCGATAACGGTTTTATTCGTAGCCTGCTTAGCCGATTCATATTTACCGCTGCGGACGCCTTCACAATGTTCTCTGGCAAGCTCAAGTGACACAAGAAAGCGAACAATATCCCATCCGGCGTGACCTACGCAGGCATCGTCAAAATCATTGGGAGAAAAAATAATAATATCGCCATGAGAGCCTTCTTCGGTCATAAAGCCAAAGTTACTCATGTGACAGTCGCCTACCACGCACGTTAACGGCAAGGAGAGCAGGGCAGCGTCAACTTGTACATTTCCAGCCTTCCAGTCGGCGTAAAAAAGCTGGGCACTTCCACGATAGAACGTAAAAGGCGACTGTGCCATTTTAGCGTGCTTGATAAGCAAAGGATCGGGAGATCGCCCATCGATTCGAAGAATGTGTGTATCGACAAATTGGTGTCGCGGACTCAGTCCGGTAAAGCTATTTTCTGTCATCATAACGTCACTTGAACTTATTATTTGAGTTTGTCAGAATCGACTATTGAGTTTTTCCGCTCAAACATTGGCTTGGTAATCGCAAAAACTGATTAGGCCGTTCAACATTACTAATTATCTTTTTAAACTCAGTGAGTTTAATCTTGTCTCAAGTCAACAGAACAGGGTTTGTTACTCAACACAGGGCAAACCAAGTTCTAAATTATTACGTAAATACCGTGTCACTTTGTCAGCCGGTTTAACCGGCGCGAAAGACACAAAATAAACTACATTAATGGAGATTAACAATGGCAATTATTAACACTGCTATCAAACCTTTTAAAGCAAACGCATTTAAAGATGGTGAATTTGTAGAAGTAAGCAGCGAAGACATCAAAGGAAAGTGGGCGGTATTTATCTTTTACCCAGCTGACTTCACTTTTGTATGTCCTACTGAACTTGGCGACATGGCTGACAAATACGAAGAGCTGCAAGCACGTGGTGTAGAAGTATTCTCAGTATCTACTGATACTCACTTCACTCACGCAGCATGGCACGCGTCTTCAGACACCATTGGCAAAATCAAGTTTGCAATGATTGGCGACCCTACTGGTGAAATCACGCGTAACTTCGATTGTATGCGTGAAAACATGGGTCTGGCTGACCGTGGTACGTTCGTAATCGACCCAGACGGTATCGTTCAAGCGATGGAAATCACTGCAGAAGGCATTGGCCGTGAAGCAGATGACGTAGTACGTAAAGTTAAAGCGGCGCAATACGTAGCTTCTCACCCAGGTGAAGTTTGCCCAGCTAAATGGAAAGAAGGTGAAGCAACATTAGCACCTTCACTGGACCTGGTAGGCAAAATCTAAGCTTACTTAGCGTTCCTGATTGGGTGCAGGCCACTGCCTGCACCTTCTTAACACTGATACAAAAGGCAGATATACCGTGTTAACTAAAGAAATTTTGCAAGCATTGAAAGGCTATACCGCGTCAATGCAGAAAGATGTAACATTCGTTGTCCAAACTGGCGAGCACAGCAAGCGTAACGAACTGGTTGAATTTCTGTCTGGCGTAGCAAGTGTTAGCGATAAAATTACATTTGAAGAACGAGACACCGATGGCGTTCTTCGTAGTCCAGTAAGCTTCCTGATTGAAGCTGACGGTGAAGATACCGGGATTCGATTCTCTGGTGTTCCAGGTGGTCATGAGTTTAACTCGCTTATCCTGGCACTGCTTCACTCATCTGGGACTGCATTAAAAGTCGATGAAAATGTACAAAACATTGTGAAGGGTGTAAATGAACCCTTGCACTTTGAAGTGTTCATTAGCTTAAGTTGTCACAACTGTCCGGACGTGGTTCAGGCGCTCAACCAGTTTGCGTTGCTGAATCCTAACATCACGTCAGAAATGATTGATGGTGGTGTATATCCGAAGTTGATTGAAGAACGTGATATTCAAGGTGTACCTAGTGTGTACCTGAATGGCGAGTTGTTTGCTAACGGTAAAGTAGACGCGTCTACATTAATCGACAAGCTATTAGAGCGTGACCCTAGCCTGAAAGAGGCGAATAAGGGTAAGAGTATGCCATTGCAAGACGTTACCGTTATTGGTGGCGGTCCGGCTGGCGTAAGTGCCGCGATTTACAGCGCACGTAAAGGCTTAAAAGTGACTATCGTTGCTGACCGTTTTGGTGGTCAGGTTAAAGATACGATGGGCATTGAGAACTTAATTTCTGTTTCCAAAACTACTGGCCCTGAGCTTGTGGGTAACCTTCTGACACACATGAAGGATTACGAAATCACGCTTAAAGAGCACGTGAAAGTCGAAAACATCGAGCGCGGCGATATCAAGGTAGTTGCCCTGTCGTCGGGTGAAGAAATTCGCACTCGTACCATCATCGTTGCCACCGGTGCACGTTGGAGAGAACTCGGCGTTCCAGGCGAGAAAGAAAACGTAGGTAATGGTGTGGCATATTGCCCGCATTGTGACGGTCCTTTCTTTAAAGGCAAAGATGTAGCGGTAATCGGTGGTGGTAACTCGGGAATTGAGGCTGCACTTGACCTGGCGGGTATCGTGAAATCGGTGACGGTATTTGAATTTATGCCGACGCTAAAGGCTGATGAAGTACTGGTTAAACAGGCAGAGAAACGCGACAACGTGACGATTCTTCGCAACGTGGCAACCAACCAAATTGTTGCTGAAAACGGTAAAGTAACGGGTATTGAGTACAAGAACCGTGAAACCGAAGAAGTTACAACGTTGCCACTCGCCGGTGTGTTTGTACAAATCGGTTTAGTGCCAAACAGCCAGTTCATGCAAGGCGTGGTCGATATGACCATGCATGGTGAAATCATCGTTGATAACAAGTGCGTGACATCTGAAAAAGGTATTTTCGCTGCCGGTGACGTAACGACAGTACCGTACAAACAGATTGTGATTTCAATGGGTGAGGGGGCGAAAGCATCGCTGTCTGCCTTTGAATATCTGTTACAGCACGAAGTGCCAGAGTCTGAAAAGACGGCATAACCATTTAGTGAAAAACGAAATAGCAAACGGCACCCATCGGGTGCCGTTTTTGTATACAAATTGATGTGTGAACATCACGGGTTCGTCGCCGTTGCCGGCAACTCGACGCGCTCTATTTTGCCAACAATGAACAAATACGAGAACACCGCCAGCGCCGCATTTGCCGCTACGTATACCAGCGCCCACTCAAATGAACCGGTCGCGGTGACAATGTAGCCAATAATGATGGGCGTGGTGATAGATGCAACATTACCGAAGGTGTTGAACAGCCCACCAGACAAACCGGCGATTTGTTTCGGCGATGTATCAGACACGACCGCCCAGCCGAGGGCGCCTAATCCTTTACCAAAGAATGCTAATGCCATAAAGGCGATGACCATCCATTGAGTATCGATGTAGTTACAAACCAGAATACTGGTGGAAAGTAACAAACCCACTACGATAGGGGTTTTTCTGGCAACGCTTAAAGAGTAGCCCTTACGTAAGAAAGTATCGGAAATCACACCACCCAAAATACCGCCGATGAATCCGCAAATAGCCGGTAATGAAGCCACAATGCCCGCTTTAAGAATGGTCATATTGTGTTCTTGTACCAGATAGACCGGAAACCAAGTGAGGAAAAAATAAGTAATAGCATTAATGCAGTATTGGCCAAAATAAACGCCGAGCAGCATTCTGCTACTTAGCAAATATCGTACGTGAGAAAATGTGGGTTTGGTTTTTTTAACATTTGGGGAATCCATATTAATAAGGCCCCCGTTATTGCCAATGTAATCGAGCTCGGCAGCATTAATGTTGGGGTGGTTTCTTGGGCTATAAATGACTTTCAGCCAAATTGCTGAAAAAACAATGCCACATGCACCCATCACAAAAAATACATATTGCCAACCGGCGGTGTAGGTTATCCAACCCATCAACGGGGCGAACAGCACGGTGGCAAAATATTGCGCAGAGTTAAACACCGCCGATGCCGTGCCTCGCTCGGCAGTCGGAAACCAGGCTGAAACAATTCTGGCATTGCCGGGAAAAGAAGGTGCTTCGGCAATACCCACCATGGCGCGCAAAATGAACAGCAAAACAACAACATTGATAAAGCTGAAATAACCCACGAAAGATTGCAGTAAGGTAAATAAGGACCAGGTGAAAATACTGGCCGCATACACTTTCTTTGAGCCAAATTTATCGAGTAGCCAGCCACCTGGGATCTGACCTATCACATAAGCCCAACCAAATGCGGAGAAAATATAGCCCAGGCTTACGGCGTTAATTCCCAGATCATTTTGAATACTAGAGCCGGCTATAGACAGTGTAGCTCTGTCGGCATAGTTGATCGTGGTGACCAGAAAAATCATTAACAGGATCTGATATCGAACCCGTGTAGGCTTTGCTGAATTCATTATTCTCTCTTTTCTATTCAGTGAACGTAAAATACCGGGCAACAGCATCTTACCGGACAACACGGGTACTGCAAAACGGCTTGCCGTACCCGTGTTACATGCAGTGACTTACAATCCCAGATAACTGGTTTTCACTGTGGTATAGAATTCCTGCGCATATTTACCTTGTTCACGGGAACCGTAAGATGAGGACTTGCAGCCGCCAAACGGCACATGATAATCCACCCCAGCCGTGGGCAGGTTTACCATCACCATGCCTGCGCGGGCGTTACGTTGAAAATGACGGGCATATTTTAATGACTGGGTAGCAATACCGGCAGATAAGCCAAACTCTGTGTCGTTGGCTAGTGCCAAGGCGTGTTCATAGTCTGACGCCCGTAATACACTGGCTACTGGCCCAAACACCTCTTCGCGATTTATCCGCATTTCTGATGTGGTGTCGGTGAATAACGCCGGCGCCATAAAATAGCCATCGGACTCTCGTTTCAATAACTCACCGCCAAGTGCCAGCGTCGCTCCCTCATCCTGAGCTATTTTTAGATAAGACTGGTTCTGATCTAACTGACTCTGAGAGACCACAGGCCCGATATCCGTTGCGCTGTCTAATGCATGACCGACTTGAATCTTACTTAATCGCTGTTGCATTTTTTCAATGAACTGAGGATAAATTTTATCGGTAACGATAAGGCGACTTGAGGCCGTACAACGTTGACCAGTGGAGTAATAGGCGCTTTGTACTGAGAGCTCAACCGCTTTATCTAAATCGGCATCGTCGAGAATAATTTGCGGGTTCTTGCCGCCCATCTCAAGTTGCACTTTCGCCTGACGAGCAACGCATCGCGACGCAATATGGCGGCCGGTTTTTACACTGCCGGTAAAACTAATTGCGGCCACATCGGGGTGCTCTACCAGTGCGTTACCCAATACGCTGCCTTTACCCATTACCATATTAAACACACCATCAGGTATGCCTGAACGGGAAATGATTTCTGCCAGCGCCCAGGCACTGCCTGAAACCAGCTCCGCCGGTTTAAGTACCACACAGTTGCCGTAGGCTAATGCGGGCGCAACTTTCCATGCCGGAATGGCGATGGGAAAATTCCACGGCGTGATGAGGCCCACCACACCAAGCGGTTCCCGGGTCACGTTGATATCTATGGCGGGGCGTACCGAAGGCAATATTTCACCACTCAGACGCAAACACTCGCCAGCGAAAAATTTAAATATCTGACCAGCCCGGTTCACTTCTCCGGTGGCTTCGCCAAGGGTTTTCCCTTCTTCTCTGGCTAGTAGTTCGCCGAGCTCTGAGGCCCGGGCGAGAATTTCATTGCCGATGAAATCCAGCGCATTTGAACGTGCCTGAATATTGCTTTGTGACCATGAAGGAAAGGCCTGTTTTGCCGCTTCAACAGCTTGATTGATAGTATGCTCATCGCCGCTGGCATAGTTGCCGATGATGTCACTGAGATCGGATGGGTTTATATTTTCGCTAGTGGAAGTACTTTCAACCCAGCTGCCGTTGATAAAATGCTTTTTGTAATCGTCCATTTGACGCTCCGTTATAATCTGTTGTCTCTGAGAATTTATGCTTCCAGTTTATCGATAAGTGCAGCGAGCTTGTCCATTTCATCGTTATTCAAGTCGGTAAGTGGGGCTCTTACCGGCCCAGCGTCGCGACCGATGATTTTCGCACCGGCTTTAACAATACTCACGGCGTATCCCGGGCACTGATTTCTGATTTCGAGCAGTGGAAGGAAGAAGGTATCGATTAAATGTTCGGTAGTGGCGGTATCACCACTGGCCAATGCGTTATAAAACTTCATGGCAGTTGAGGGAATAAAATTAAATACTGCAGAGGAATAAACCGGTACGCCAATGGCTTCATAGGCCGCCGCATAGACTTCAGCCGTTGGCAGGCCACCTAAATACGACAGGCGATCACCAAGGCGTCGACGAATGGTAACCATGGGCTCTATTTGACCAAGACCGTCTTTAAATCCGATAAGGTTAGGGCAGCGCTCAGCCAATATTTCCAAACTGCTTGCGGTGAGCTGACACACATTACGGTTGTAAACAATAACGCCGATGTCGATAGCATCACAAACGCTACTGACATAGTTGATAAGACCTTGCTGGCTCGCTTCAGTGAGATAGTGCGGAAGCAATAAAATGCCCTGAGCGCCAACACGCTGTGCTTCCTGTGCCTGAGCAATGGCGCAGGGCAGGGAACCGCCAGCGCCAGCAATAATAGGGACTTCGCCTCGACAGGTGTCTACCGCCGTTTTTACTACCTGACTGTAATCATTGAAGTCGAGAGAGAAAAATTCACCGGTTCCACCGGCTGCAAACAATGCGCTGGCACCAAACGGCGCGAGCCATTCAAGTCGGCTGGCATAACTGTCTGCATTGAAACTGCCATCATTGTTAAAATCCGTCACTGGGAATGACAGTAAGCCTGATCCTATGGTTTGTTTGAGTGCGTCAGGGGACATGGGAAACTCCAATTTTTTGATTTAAGTTGTAGGACATCGTACAACTCAAAAATAAGGAGAGTCAAGATCAAAAGTTAATTGTATGTAAAGTGTTTGATGTTTTGCGAGGGTGGCCAGCTTGTTTTACTAAGCTGGCGAATGATTAATGCGGGCGTTTTTCACTGGCTTGTGCAGCCATGTACAGGGTGCGGTGGCGTTCTTTACTGTTGGTCAAATGCATTCTCATTGCCGCCCGAGCCGACGACGAATCTTGTCTGGCGATGGCGAGATAAATGTCTTCATGTTCCATATTCACCCGGTTGAGATAGGCCTGTTGATTAGCTTCAGAAATCGCTGTGCCTTTTATCCGGTTGCGGGGAATGATCACATTGCCGAACTGATTCAGAATATCAATGAAGTAACGATTGCCTGACGCTTTCGCGATTTGAGAATGGAATCTGAAGTCCAGTTTGGAACCTTCATCCTCCCTCGGATCTAGTGCTGTCAGGGCGTCCAGCGTTGATTTGAGCTCTGCGAGTTGCGCTTCAGTACGCCTTTCTGCCGCTAATGCCGCACTTTCTACCTCAAGGCTTATGCGCAGTTCGAGTATCTCAATAACGTCTTCTAATGTGTTTAATTCTGCTGCATCCAGAATGAGTGGGGCACCGCTGGAACTCGCTAAAATGAAGGTGCCTACGCCGTGACGGGTTTCAGCTAAACCTGCAGCTTGTAAACGGGAGATAGCTTCTCTAACGACAGTACGACTCACACCGTATTGCTTCATTAAAGAAGATTCCGTAGGCAATTTATCGCCTGGCTTCAGTGAACCCTGGGCTATGAGGGCGGTTAGTTGGTCGACTAATTCCTGAGTCAGACTGGTGGTACGTTTTTTTGAAGACGAAATCATAAGCGAATAATTTGTTGCTTAACTTTAAACTTTTGTTAACATAGTTGTACGATGACATACAACCTGGCGCTTGTACATTGTATTTTTTGCCGATATTCAGGCACCAGTATAAAGCAATTGTATCGCAAGAGAAGGCTCAGCAGTGAATTCGCCCATGCCACTTACAGGCGGTTAGTAAGCGTTTGTCATGCAAGGTCAACTTGGTAATCAAAAAGGATTCTTCATGGGAATGAAAAAGGTAACACGGCTCTTTTTTAATTTGGCAGTACTAGGCTGTGGTTTTCAGGCAATGGCTGATAGTGACGTTATGCCGTCGGTAGAGAGTATTGTTAGAGAAATAAAAGCACCACAAATTCCCGCTAACGATTTTAATGTAAGTGATTACATTAACCACGATATGGCCAAAGCGCCTATCGACATTCGTGATGCAGTCATCAAAGCAATCAACGACGCTGCTGATGCCGGTGGCGGCCGGGTTATTGTGCCGCAAGGAAAGTGGTTGGTGAATGGACCTATACACTTAAAAAGTAATATTGATCTGCATATTAGTGAAGGCGCCCATCTGCTCTTTAGCGCCAAACCCGAACATTACCTGCCAGTGGTAAAAACGCGCTGGGAAGGAACAGAAATGTTCGGCTACTCGCCATTTATCTATGCTCACAATGTTCATGATATTGCGATTACCGGTACAGGCATTATCGACGGCAACGAGAACAGTGAATTTTTCTCCTGGCACCCGCAAGAAAAGTCAGACCAACTGGCATTAAGAAAAATGGGCATTAACGGTGTGCCGGTTTCGCAACGTCAGTTTGGTGAAGGGCACCTCTTACGCCCCAGTCTTATTCAGATAATCGGTGCAGAGCGCGTACTGCTCGAAGGGTATGAAACCCGCAACTCCCCATTCTGGGTTAATCATTTGGTGTACACCACCCATGCCACCGTGCGTGATCTTAAGGTGAACAGTCATCACGCGAACAATGATGGCGTGGATGTAGATTCAAGTTCGTGGGTATTAATTGAAGGTAATGTATTTCGGACTGGCGATGATTCTATAGTGGTTAAGTCGGGAAGAGACCGTGATGGCAGAGACGTGGGTGTGCCCTCTGAGTACATTGTGGTGCGCAATAATGATATGGGCGGTGAAGACGGCATTGCACTAGGTAGTGAGATGTCGGGTGACATTCGGTATGTCTGGTTTACCAATAATATCCTTCGTTCAGGTGTGTCGGCGGTGCGCTTTAAAGCCAACATGGATAGGGGCGGTATAGTGGAACACATTCGGGTGAGCGATCTTCAGGTTGAAGCGTTTGATAGCCTGTTCTGGTTTCAACTGAATTATCCCGGCGAGTTAGACGGTAAACACCCTTCCAGATACCGCGATATCGTGTTCCACAATGTGACGGTGGAAAAAGCAGGGATGTTTTTGGAAGTTCACGGGCCCGATGAAATTCCCGTTGAAGACCTAGTGTTTCGAAACGTAACGGTGACCAAGGCAGAACATCAGATGACATTGGAAAATGTGAAAAACCTGGTTTTCGACAACGTCAGTGTGAATGGCCAGCGCATTAATGGCGCTCTCGACTGGCACAAGTGAAGTTACGGTAATCAGATAAAAATTGTTGGACGCAAAAATGAAATTATTTAGAAAAATCATTACTACGCTTACCTGCACATCACTTTTAACGGCATGCGTGGCAATACACAGTACTGCAGACGAATTGACGTGGATAGAAAAAGTCGCCAATACCACCATGGCGCGGAGTCCTGAGGCTTGGGCGATGCGCCCGCACAAAGGGTTAACAGAGCCAGATTGGTCTTATACCTATGGTTTGGTGTTACTCGGCTTCCAGCGGTTGTACCAGGAAACCGGTAATGAGGCCTACCTCAATTATGCCAAAACCTGGGTAGACTCGCTCATTGACGAGAATGGCAATATTAAAGACTACGTGATTTACGAATTTAATATCGATGATATCAATGCCGGTAAATTGCTGTTTATGTTCTACGAGCAAACGCAAGATCCCCGCTATTTAAAAGCCATGCAGCAATTGCGTCAGCAACTCGATTGGCAGCCGCGAACCCGCGAAGGTGGATTTTGGCACAAGCGCATTTACCCCTGGCAAATGTGGCTAGACGGACTGTACATGGGCAGTGCATACCTTGCTCAATACGCCCACACTTTCGGCGAAGACAGTGCTGTGTTTGATGATATCGCGTTGCAGTTCACCTTAATCGAAAGCAAAACCAGAGATGAAAAAACCGGCTTGTTGTTTCATGGCTGGGACGAAAGTCGCCTGCAACAGTGGGCCGATCAGGAAACCGGGTTGTCACAGCAATTCTGGTCCCGAGCGATGGGATGGTATGCCATGGCGCTGGTAGACACACTGGAAGTGATGCCTGCTGATCACGGTAAAAGACAACAATTACTCGATATATTCAAGCAACTGATGAACGCTCTTAAACCTTGGCAACAAGCATCGGGTATTTGGTTACAAGTGACCGATCAGGTGGGTCGGGAAGGCAACTATGAAGAAGCCTCTGGTACCGCCATGTTCGCCTATGCCATCGCGAAGGGCGTACGGCTTGGGTATCTCACCAAAGATTGGACATCTATTGCGCAAAAGGCGTTCGATGGTCTGACTGAAGAACTCATCATTACAGATAGCGACACCGGCCAAGTGCATCTTACCAATATTTGCGGCAGCGCAGGACTGGGCGGGAACCCTTATCGTTCAGGCAGTTTTGAGTATTACGTCAATGAAGCAAAAGTGACCGATGACGCCCACGGTATTGGCCCGTACATTTTGGCGGGTATCGAACTGATTAAATTGAAACAGAAGTAACCGTTGCCGCAACGCAGTAAGCCTGTATTCAACAGAGACTGCGCCTTGCGAGTGCTCGTTAAAACCAAGACTTAAAGGAATGCAATCATGCCAGATGCAATACGACATATTAATTTGTCACATGTAGTGTTACCTATTGATAACCCGGTGAGCGATGCCAAGGTACTTACCGGCAAACAAAAGCCACTGAGCGAAATGGTGATGTTGTTTGTGGAAGTGCTGACTGAAGATGGTTTCCGCGGCATGGGATTCAGCTATTCGAAGCGCGCTGGTGGACCTGCCCAGTTTCGTCATCTTAAAGAAATTGCTGAAGTCGCTATCGGTCAAGACCCTTCTGATATCGCCAAAATTTACGATACGTTGTTATGGGCCGGTGCGTCCGTTGGGCGGTCAGGTGTTGCAACGCAAGCCATTGCAGCACTGGATGTTGCACTGTGGGACCTGAAAGCCCGCAGGGCAGGGCTGCCGCTGGCAAAGCTACTTGGCGCACACCGTGATTCTTGTCGCGTTTACAATACTTCAGGTGGTTTCTTACAAGCCTCAGTGGATGAAATTAAAGACAAATCCACGGCATCATTAGAAGCCGGTATTGGTGCCATTAAAATTAAAGTCGGGCAACCAGATTGGCGACTCGATTTAAAGCGGGTTGCTGCCATTCGTGAGCACCTCGGAGACGTGCCTTTAATGGTTGATGCCAATCAACAGTGGGACAGAGCCCGGGCAAAAAGAATGTGCCGCGAGCTGGAACAGTTTGATCTGGTATGGATCGAAGAGCCGCTAGATGCCTGGGATGCCGTGGGCCATGCGCAGTTGTCGACCACATTCGACACGCCTATCGCCACCGGCGAAATGCTGACGTCCGTTAGCGAACATATGGCGCTGGTCAATGCCGGCTATCAAGGAATTGTGCAGCCAGATGCCCCTCGCATTGGTGGTATCACGCCTTTCTTACGCTTCGCGACTCTGGCAAATCATGCTGGACTGGCACTCGCACCGCACTTCGCCATGGAAATTCACTTACATTTAGCAGCGGCGTACCCAACAGAGCCATGGGTTGAGCATTTTGAATGGCTGTCTCCTCTATTTGAAGAACAACCAGAAATTCGCGATGGCCGTATGTGGGTGCCAGATCGTCCGGGATTGGGCTTCAGCCTCACGCCTAAGATGCGCCAGCTTACCCGAGAGTCAGCATCCGTTGGACGGCCTTAATGGCGAAATCTCCACGCTGATATGTGGTACTGACTAAATAAATTTAGTTAGCTTTGCTACCGGTGGCAGTTTTTCGTTTTGAATGTGCTTTAACCACATTCAAACGATAAGACTCGCCGCCAATAATAAAACAGTGAATTCACGCACTACCTGCCGTTTGCGGCCTGGGTAGGGATTTTTGCACCCCGAGTTCGCTTAATTTTTTCCTTAATATAATTGTTAAAATAACGAAAAAATTGTTTGCCACCGATGGACATTTTGGGTAATGTGTAAACTCGATGTTAACTAAATGTTTGTAGTGGTTGGCGTTGAAGAAGGTGCGATTTGTTACTTCATCAGCAAGCTGTAACAACGAAGCATGTTCTGAAAAGTGCCGGCGATAAATAGGTCGCTGGTCAGAGTAATAATAAACAGGCGAAGCACAGCCTACTGAATCGCTTTTTAACATGCCAGCTGGTTAACGTACGCCCTTTATCGTTAATCAGTAGCCAGAGAAGCGACGTCAGAACCTTGGAAAAGCACAAGGTGAGAAGAAGATATCAAATTGACATATCTCCGACCTTCTACAAACAGGCTTTTCCGGATAAAAACGGAGAAACAACAATGTACCCTAAGAAAAAGCAACTCGCAGCACTTGTAACACTCGCGCTTTCCGGCGCTCAACTTCACGCCCAAGAGGTGTCAGAAAACCAGACCACTGGTGCAGATGATATGGAAGTGATAGAGGTTTCCGGCTTCAGAGGCTCACTGAACAAATCTCTGATGGAAAAGCGTACGTCGGTAAACAGTAAAGAATCTATCGTTGCTCAGGATATTGGTAAATTTCCTGATCTGAACATTGCCGAGTCTCTGCAACGTGTTCCCGGTGTTGCTATTTCCCGTGAAGGAGGGGAAGGTCGCCAAATCACCTTACGTGGCCTGAGCCCATCATTTACCCGCACCACATTAAATGGCATGGAAGTACCTGCAAGTACAGACGGTACCGATTCCGGCGGTGGTGTTAATGGCGGTCGTGGCTTCGACTTTAATATCTTCGCATCTGAATTGTTCAACCGAGTAGACATTCAGAAGTCTCCCACCGCTTCCATGGAAGAGGGCGGTATTGCAGGTACAGTAGACATGTATTCTGCGAAACCGTTTGATTACGATGGCTTCAAGTTTGTGTCGTCGCTGCAAGGTGGCTATAACAATATTGCTGATGAAGTTGACCCGCGTGCTGCATTTATGGTGAGCAATCGCTTTGCAGACGATAAAGTGGGCGTGCTGTTTTCAGCTGCATTTTCTGAGCGAACAGTGAGACAAGAAGGTTACGGTACTGTGCGCTGGACCACACCGGTTCGCGATGGCGGCGGTATTTTTGCAGACACGTCTAATACCGTAGTGACAGGCTCACCGGATGTGGGCGATTGTCAATATAATGATGAGGCGGTTGATCCCGTAAACTGCTTATGGACACCACGTCTTCCGCGCCCGGATTATTTCGGTAACGATCAAGAGCGTACAGGTTTCACGGGCTCACTGCAGTGGGCACCAAACGATGATCTAACGCTAACCCTCGATGGCTTGGTTTCCAAACTGGAAAACACGCGGACAATGTATAACTTCTTCCACATGTTCCGTAGTACCTTCAGTGAAATTACCCCAACCGCAATTACTGTGCATCCAAATGGACAACAAGTGGTGGCCGGAAGCTACGACGGCATCCGCTCTCGTATAGAAAGCCGTCTGCAAGAATCATCCACCGATTTCAGCCAGTTTGTATTGTCTGGTAAATGGTTTGTGAGCGATAACATTCAATTGGATATGATGGCAGGTACGGCTGAGTCGGACGCTCGCTCAGAACAGTATCGTTACAACATGACTCTGCTTGAAGACACCAGTTTTGGTTTCGACTTCAGCAACAATGCGAATGCGCCAACCGTCACCTACGGTTACGATATCAACGACCCGGCAAACTACAATTTAAGCGACGGACGTTTACGTGCTACAGATGTACTGCGTGAAAACGACACCGTTAAACTTGATGCAACTTTCCTTGCTGACGACATAACCGTTAAAGCCGGTTTGGCCTATAACGACCGTGTTGTGTCTTACAGCGAAGAACAAATTAATGGCTTCCCTGATCAAGACTCAGCCGTTGGCTTTGCTCACATGATGCCTGTTGATGACTACGGCAGTGGTTTCGATGGCCCGCTTGAGCCGTTCCTGGTAGCCGACTTTGGCGCAATCAGCGACCAACTGCTCACGGTTAACTGGTCGCCACGTACTGCGCAAAGCTGGCAGGTGGGAGAACAGACCACCGCCGCTTATGTTGAAATGAACGCTGGCTACGACATCGCTGATATGTACCTGCGCACCAATTATGGTGTTCGCTATGTGAAAACAACCACGACTTCCGAAGGCTTCATTCAGGGCGAAACGGTAGAAATTGAAAACGAGTACAATAACTTCCTGCCAGCCGTTAACCTGGCGCTGGAAGTGAATGATGAGCTAATTGTTCGTCTTGGTCTTACTCAGTCAATGACCAGACCAGGCCTGAACTCGCTGAACCCAGGTAATCCTTCATTCGATTACACTAACGGTTCAGTAAGCGTAGGTAACCCATTCCTCGACCCGTTCACGTCAAGCAACGTAGATTTTGGTGTGGAATGGTACTTTGATGACGAAGCGCTGTTCGCAGCAACTGTGTTTTATAAAGATATCGAGAACTGGATTGTTCGCTCATCAGAAGAGCGTCTGGTTGATAGCGCCTATTATGGATTTATCGATAACGACCCGCAGTTTGACCCGGTCATCGCGCTAGACCCTCGTACTATTCCGTACGAGCACAGTAGCCCCATTAACGCGGAAGATCGCAGCATCAGTGGTTTCGAGTTAATTTACCAGCAGCCATTTAATTTCCTGCCTGGCCTACTGAAAAATATGGGGGTGGTTTCAAACTACACCCATGTGAATGCGGATAACGTAGAAGGGATGAGTGAAACGTCTTATAACTTTACGCTTTACTACGAGACAGACGTCTATGGTGCACGTGTATCAGTGAACAAGCGCGATGATTATCTGACCGACTTCACCGGCAGCAACGGTAATGCGGAGCATGGTACCACGGGCCCAACCCAGGTAGATTTCTCTTCATTCTATAACGTGAATGATGAACTGACGTTAACTTTTGAGGTTATTAACCTGACCGATGAATATGAGCGTTTATTCACAACTGGTGACGGTTCGCTGAATCTCATGCGTGAATACAATCACACAGGCCGACAGTTCTTCTTAGGCGCAAGATACACGCTGTAATTAACGGATAAGTTTTTGGCAACCCGGTGGCATTACGTTTTTCACGGTGCACCGGGTTTTTTCGTTGGTTACCAATGAAGTGGTCAGTCTCACGCTTTTCCCGCGCTTAACGCCGCCATACCCAGTCTTCATGATGCAAACCCAGTAGCGCAATAAAGTGCTCGTAGTCTTTTTGTCCCATGGCCATTGCCACCGTTTTGAACTGTGTTTTTGCCCGGGTAGATTTGGTTTGCAGTAGATGCAGGCGCTTCTCTGAATGGGTATCAAAATAATCATCCAGAATGCCGTGAATTTTGGTTTGCGCATCCCAGTATTCCAGCACATAGCTAATTAAACGCTGATAAATACCGATCAGGATTTTGTCTTTAAACGTGTGTTCTAGCCCGGCGCTTTTCACCGCGTTGTGAAAAGAGGCAACGGTTTCGTATTCCGCTTTTTCGTTTAACACAGCCAGTGCTTTCTCAAGACTACTTAAAAGCCGAATGTGCTCAGGTGAGGCATAGGCATCATGCTCAAGCATTTCGATGTCTGAGAGCAGAATGTCTATATTAACTAATTGCCGTTGCGTGGTTGCAATCATAGCCGCGAAGAAATTCAGGTAAAACAGTAAACAGCAAGAATACACGAATCCGCCCTGATTTGTGAATCACACCTGTTTGTAATCTCAAATTTACTGATCGGTACCGTTAAATGCAGATCTCTATTTGACAGCGGCAGCAATTTAATCTAAAAACCGACCGGTTGGTTTGTAATTTTAGTGGAGTGCGCATGTTGCAATCAAAATCAGATTCATCAAGAAAGCGAATTCTCGATGCTGCAACACAAATTGCTTTAGAGCGAGGCCCGAAACAACTGACGTTAGATAACGTGGCTAAGCAGTGTGGTATGAGCAAAGGTGGCTTGATGCATCATTTTAAAAATAAAGATGCGCTTTTGGCGGGCATGGTCGAAGCTATGATTTCACTGTTGATGACAGACACTGAAGAAACACAGCAACAGCATGATGACGGGTTAGCCATCACCACATTATTGCGTAGCAGGCAGCGCCATCACGAAAAAATTGCCATGTATCAGGCAAAAATTCTGCTGGTTGCTGCGGTAGAAAATCCAGAACTGCTAAAACCCATGCAGGAACTGATGAAGTGTAAGAAACAAGAAATTGAAAGCCAGGATGCCATTGATGAGAGCACCTTACTTTGGCTGGCAGCAGATGGTCTAAGCTTTCAAGAATTAATGGAAATCAGTCCGTTTGATGAAACAGAGCGAAATGCCATTCGTCAAAAACTGATAGCAAAAGCGGTTGCCTTAGAGGAAGCAAAACAATGAAAAACCGGATCAGCATTAATCGTTTAATGGCAGTGATGCTTACAGCACTTGTTGCGCTAAGCGCTTGCAGCGATGATAAGCAAGGCGAGCAGCAAAAGCAGCCACCCCTGGTGCAAACATTTACAGTAAGTGCCAACGATCAAACCGTTGTACGCCATTTTGTTGCCCGGGTAGATGCATTGAGCACGGTTGATTTATCTTTTCAGGTTGCTGGCCGCATCAACCGCTTGGCTGAGCGTCAGGGCGTTGTGATCCCGAAAGGAGATTTGCTGGCCGCACTGGAACCGCAGGATTACGAATTATCGCTTAAACAGGCTGAAGCCAGCTTCCGCAAGGCAAAGTCTGATTTTGAGCGTGGCAAGCAACTGCAGCAAGACAAATATATTAGTCAGAGCGATTTTGATGGGCTGGAAACCGCCTATGAAAATGCCGAGTTGGCGGTGGAAAATGCCCGATTGAACATCGAGTACACCGAGTTACATGCCCCTTTTGATGCGTTGATCACCAATCGTCTGGTTGAGAAGTTTTCCTATGTGCAGCCTAACCAGTCGGTGTTGCGGGTACAGAATATTAATTATTTGCGGGTTCATGTGAATGTACCGGAACAATTGATGCGTTATGCCGTTGAAGAAAACCCGGTATACCAGGCTTTCCTCGAAGATGAGAACGGCGAGCTGATCACCAATGAAAACGGCAAGCCAGTTTCTTTAAGTTATCTGGAACACAAAACGGAAATCAATGCCGCCACCCAAACCTATCAGGTGACATTTAAACTCCCTCGACTGGACTCCATGGATTTACTGCCGGGTATGGCACTCACCGCACGTATTGTGGTTGCCAATCCGGTTGGGCCAGCAGGTTTCTGGGTACCATTGTCGGCAGTCGATTCTTCGGGGAATGCGCCTTTTGCGGTTTGGCTAATAGAAAATGACACTGTTCATTACCAACCTGTTGAAGTGGGCATCATGCGCGATGAACAGGTGCAAATCGTCAGTGGCCTTCAGCCGCAAACCAAACTGGTAGCAGCGGGTGTTGGCAGTTTGAAAGACGGTATGTCGGTGCGTGAGTTTACTAACCGGAACAACGCGCTATGAGAATTGCCACCTACTCAATAAACAACCCCGTAACCGTCTGGTTGCTGATGGTCATCTGCCTGGTTGGCGGTGTACTTGGCGTGATTAATATTGGCAAACTGGAAGATCCGGCATTTGCGGTGAAAACCGCCATTGTTACCACAAACTACCCCGGGGCCACCGCAGAGGAAGTTGAACAGGAGGTGACAGAACCGCTGGAATCAACGATTCAGCAGTTGGCGACGCTGGGCGATATTACGTCGCGCTCGTTGCCCGGCCAATCGCAGATAACGGTAGAAATCCGCGACGATTTTAACTCTGACAACTTGCCGCAAGCCTGGGACGAATTGCGCCGTAAAGTCAGTGCAGCTGCCATGCGGTTGCCTTCGGGCGCTAACTCGCCGGTGGTGAACGACGACTTCGGTGATGTGTACGGCATGTTCTATGCGGTGGTGGCTGAGGGCTACAGCAACCGCGAGAAGCAGCAATTGGCAACGCGATTGCGCAGAGAAATTCTGACTGTGCCTGGTGTCACGCAGGCCCAGCTTGCTGGTGTGCCGGAAGAAACCATTTATGTGGAAGTGTCGCAGGAAAAACTGGCGAGTCTGGGCATTTCCATGTCGAGCATTGCGCAGGTTTTTCAAACCGAAAGCGCCATTGCCAATGCGGGGAGCATGCGTCTGGGAGAGCGTCGGGTGCGTTTGGTCATTCCCGCCGGTGACGATTCTGAAGAAACGATCCGTAAACTGAAATTTGGCGTGCCTGGCACCACAGAACAGCTGCATGTTGGCGATATTGCCCGGGTGTACCGGGTAGAGTCTG
>Ga0208204_100147_pt1 | contig 29543 bp, 26 predicted proteins | sample DeeseametaMP2252_FD_184173 | JGI IMG/M metagenome (GOLD analysis project Ga0208204, IMG submission 184173) | Marine microbial communities from the Deep Pacific Ocean - MP2252 (SPAdes) | ecosystem: Environmental > Aquatic > Marine > Oceanic | place: West of El Salvador, Pacific Ocean | collected...
CCAGAAGATTTGCTAAAGCATAAATGCATAGGCATGCGCATGATAAGCGCTGGCGGCGTATACGAGTGGGAACTCGATAACGGCGACAGAGAAATTACGGTTAAACCCCAGGGGCAGGTTATTTTCAACAACCCGTACTTGATTCATCAAGCTGCCCTGGATGGTTTTGGTCTCGCTTTCCTTCCTGAAGATATCTTTCTAGCCGACTTTGAAAGCGGCAAACTAGAGCAGGTATTGACGCATTGGTGCTTACCGTTTCCTGGCTACCACCTGTACTACCCGAATCGCAATAATCATTCTCCCGCATTCAGTACCGTGGTTGATGCGCTAAGGCATTACTCGTAATGCCTGGCATTTTTAAGACACGGCAAATCTCTCTCGCAGTTGCTCTACATCCTTAATGGGAGAATTACCGAACATCCGCTTGTATTCCCGGCCAAACTGAGATGGGCTTTCATAGCCTACGTTAAAGGCTGCGGTTGCTGAATCAAGGTGTTCTGTCAGCATCATCCTTCGCGCTTCCTGTAGCCGTAATGCTTTCATGTACTGCAGTGGCGTCATGGCGGTGATGTTGCGGAAATGATGATGGAACGTTGATACGCTCATATTGGCCAAATCTGCGAGTGTTTCTACTCGAATGTTGTCAAATAAATTTTCTTTCAACCAGGTAATCGCTTTTGTCATCTGATTGGACGGGGTGCCCAGGGAAGCCAGATTTCTGAGGGTTTCGCCTTGCTCTGCAACGAGCAAACGATAAAAGATCTCACGCCGGATCATGGGGGCTAACGTAGGAATATGCGCTTCTTCTTCACTATTCAGATCAATCATTCTCTGGAAAGCACTTATTATTTGGCTGGTCAGTTTTCCGGTTTGCATGCCTCTGTTTGATTGTTTAGTTTGAGGAGCAGGGATCTGATTTTCTAGCATTAATTGGGTTATTTCCTGGTAGTCAAACGTGAGTTTTAGCCCAAGATAAGGCTTAGCTTCTGTAGCGTTCACAACCCGAGCGAAAACAGGTAGATGTAAACCAGAAAATAGATAGTGCTCAGTATCATAAACATACATATCTTCACTGAGCTGCACGTGTTTAACCCCCTGTGCAATCAGACACACACTAGGTTCATATAATCCTGAGAGCGGTTCGGAGGTCTCCGATATCCGAAATACCGTGAGTCCCGGAATAGCGGTTTTCACAAATGGGGTGTGCTGCGTTAACTTTGCAATGCCTTCTGCAAGTAGGGCCATCTGTTGTGTTAGCTCAGCATTCATCGTCATTAATCAATCCGGTCTGTTTCATGTCATTGTAATCAGTATAACGTCAGTCTCGCTGACGGATCTCACAGAATTTCTGTGGCTCAGAGGATCAGGCTATCTTCAGGCAGAATCGAGATATAGCAAAGCGTCAAACATCTCTTAGTCTGTATTTAGTGAAATAACGCAAAGACAACGTTTATCCACTCATCTCATTCATACACGTGAAAAGGTTAAAAGATGCTAGACAGAAGGGGTTTCCTTATTGCCGGTGTCGGCATTACGGCAACAGGATTTATGCACGCGGCAAACGCTGGTAGTGCAGGGCAGCCTGCAACGATGGCCGTTTAACTAGGCGATACTTGAGTTTGACGCCGACAACCTTTCATAAATAGAGGAAAGAAAATGACGAAAATTAAATTACTTATAATTTTTTTGGTTTCATATAGCTTTACCCAGTTAGCATTTGCAGATGACACTGCAAAACAACTGGAAGCCTTATCAGACAGTAAGTGGGAATGGATGGCAGCAAAAGAAATTGCCCCACTGCAACAACTCTTTCACCCCAACGCCAAGTTCGTCCATATGAGTGGTTCCTGGAAGACGGAACGTGAGCTGGAAATCATTAAAAGCGGTTCTATCTGGTACAAAAAGGCCGCAATTCACGACCGTGCCACAGAAGTTGTGGGTGATACAGGCGTTGTATGGAGTCGCATTACACTAACTGCACATGTTCGTGGTAATGATGTAAAGAATGAATTTACCGTAACTGAAGTATTCAGCAAGGTTGATGGTGACTGGAAAATTCTTGGGCTCACCTTCAGCAAAGTGCGTGACACGCATGAGATAGAACATTAAAACAGAGAGAACTTTCTTAATGAAAACAGTTAAATTGAATAACGGTGTAGAAATGCCAATTCTAGGTTATGGCGTTTTTCAGATTACCGACCCAGCCCAATGTGAAAAAGTGGTTATCGAGGCCATCGAAACCGGTTATCGACACATCGATACGGCGGCGTCTTATGGCAATGAGGAGCAAGTTGGTAATGCGATTAAACGCTGTGGCGTTAAACGCGAAGACCTCTTCGTTACCACTAAACTCTGGTTACAAGGTGCATCTTACGACGGAGCGCTGGCACAATTTGAGCGCTCGATAAACCGGCTTCAGATGGACTACGTTGATTTGTACTTAATTCATCAGCCTTTCGGTGACGTACACGGAGCCTGGTGCGCCATGGAAAAACTGGTTTCAGATGGCAAAGTGCGGGCTATAGGGGTCAGTAATTTTTCGCCAGACAGAGTGGCAGACCTCATTGCATTTAATGATATCGTACCGGCCGTGAATCAAATTGAAGTTAACCCCTTCAATCAGCAACTACAAGCTGCGCCCTGGCTTTCATCTCGAAGTATTCAGGTAGAGGCCTGGGCTCCCTTTGCTGAAGGGCGAAACAACCTTTTCCATCACCCTGTGCTTCAGCAAATAGCAGATGAATACAATAAGTCCATCGGGCAGGTAATACTCCGCTGGCTGGTTCAACGTCAAATTGTCGCGTTGGCGAAAACGGTGAGTGTTGAGCGAATGAAAGAAAACCTGGCGGTATTTGATTTTGCCTTGTCCGAGGAAGACATGACAATGATCACGGCATTAGATACTGCGACCAGTGCGTTTTTCTCTCATCGTGACCCCGCCATGGTTGAGTGGCTCACATCCCGCAAACTTGACGTGTAAAGGGCTATAGCGTTGCTGGATTCTTACCGGCATTAACAACTGTTTTTTCTTTCACATTTTATGGACCGGCTTTTTGCCGGTCCTTTGTTTTTGGAGATTAACAATGAAAAGAAAGCATGTTTTTCAAGTCGTCGCCCAGAGCTATTTCTTCATTGCAGTGCCGTTGTTGATACTGATATCGATAGCCTGCTGCACATCCGGTGCGAGTTACCCACATGTATTGGTAAAACCTCAGGCCGACCATAAGCAATACAATACGTTTCATTAGAAAAATTGCTAACCGTAAGCTCGTTTATCTGATTATCCAATAAATTGATTATTGATACGCTGTACACTCAATTCAACCAATGAGACATCGACTTTGAAAAAACGAATTTTGGGTAAAAGTGGCCTGGAAGTAACCGCTATGGGTCTTGGTTGTATGCAAGCGACCTTCGCAGCAACAATCCCCGTTTCACCGCGCAAGCAATTGATGCAAATCAGGCAGTTGTGGACCTGTTAGTCGACGTTGGTAAACAGCACGGCGCGACCCCGGCTCAAATTGCGTTAGCCTGGTTATTAGCGCAGAAACCTTATATCGTGCCTATCCCGGGTTGTCGTTCACTATCGCGGTTAGATGAAAATATGGCGGCTGCCGACATCACGCTTTCTGCTACGGATTTAACACAAATCGAGGATGCAATGGCGGACATAGAGGTAGTAGGCGACAGATACTAAATCATGCTCACTTTGCAAAAGAATTTGTAGGAACTGAGAAGGTGGTTGTTAGTTCATTTCGCATTTTTGCCACCGGCAGCGTTGCTTCTCACACAAGTATCTTACATAAGTAGCTTGCACAAGCAGGGCCACACCAGAACAACGTGGTCCTGCTTGATAAGTAAATCAGAAATCAGTGATTTTACAGCTTATCAGCTACCGAATCATAATATTCCTGTGTCAGCACCTCGGTCCAGGTAGTGGGATTCTCACCACCGTACAGTGCCAGGTAGGTAACATCACTGTCCTTGGTTGATGAGTGCCAGTGTTCCGTATCTTCCGGGCACTTAACCACGTCACCCTCTTTGAGAATAACCGCATCTTTCCCTCTTTCCTGATAATAGCCCTGACCATCAACAATGATCAAAACCTGCGCCGACGAATGTTTGTGCCAGTCCAGCGTAGAATTAGCTTTGAAAGTGGCTTTAGTAATGTTGTAGCCCAGGTCGTTATCGTTGTGAATGATAGCGTTCAGCCAGGCTTCTCCAATATAATGCGTATTGGGTGCCTTCATTCCCGCGGTGTTATACGATAAAACGTTGTAATCTGAATTTGCAGCGAAAACAGACAGTGGCGCTAGTGCAATAAGGGCGAAGCTTAATTTTTTCATATTGTGCCTTTTGATTTTTAATTTTTAGAGTCGCGATCCACAACATCTGCGATCTTGCGGATCATGCCATCACTTTTTGTCATTATAAAAATTTCGCCAGAGCGATCCTGGCCGAATCTAAGGTCAATGCGACCTGGACCTGCGATGACGCCTCTGCCTGGTAAAGGTAACTGGGTACCGCCGCGTTTCTTATAGGTCGATTCAACTTGTTCTCTGAGTGTAGTCGTAAAGGCAAATTTAGACGCAAGATGTTCGGGATTGTCATCATTTGCGTCAACCAGAGATGCTATGTCACTGTACCAGATGTTGCCGGTGGTCATGTCTCCAAATATTAGCTTGTCTTTAAGTTCAGGATGTTTGGTGCCTGAATAAATGTAGCCACCTGAAATAGCATCGCCACCAATGTCTGCCATATGAGGGTATTGCAGTACTGGGTAGGAAGGGGCGATAGTTTGTTCACTCGGGACATCATCAACCATAACAGGCAATTTTACTGAATCGCCATCCCGTTTTACGGCATCGGGCATCATCAGTTGCGTTCCTTCGTAAATCGGGTAACCGTAATTCTTACCTTTACCGATAATATTGATCATTTCCCAGTTTACCTGACCAATATTAAAGGCCATGAGTTGCGGAGTATTCTGGTTGTCTCTGAACCAAATCAACCGGTGGGGATTACGTAATCCATAGGCCCAGATTTCAGGCCGTGCGCCTTTTAGCTTTACAAACGGATTATCACTGGGAACACGGTACTGTCCATTTTCACTCAGACTGGAATCGGTAGTTCGCTTCTTGACGTCAGGAATAATCCGCAAAATTGTGCCGGCAACATTGTTCAAACGCTGCGCATTAAGTTTGCGTGCGTCCTGCATACCGCCAGAGCCAGTTTCTCCTATGCCCACATACAGGGTTCCCCAATCTTCATCACCTGGTCCCGCGTAGGGATTAAACGAAAGCGCCCCCATTGGATGAATATGCCGGTTCATGTCCATTCTCAATAGCTCTCTGGCCGTTCCTTCAAATACATTATTCTTAGGATCGCTGTCCTGCCATTCTACCAATACACCATAAAAACCATTTTCATTGCCAAAAGAGGGCGTTTCTATGGTTTTCGTTACTTTATAATTGCTTAAATCAAGGCTTTTAAAACGGCCTTGTACTGGTTGAAGCGGAACATCGTTTTTCTTCACTTCCAGATGAATGGTGTAGAAGCGACCATTTTTACTGTAATTTGGATCAAATTGTATATTCACCAGACCGCTGGCAAAGCCAAAGCTGTCATGAAAGGCTGGAAAGATGCTCTTTAAGTTGAGGTATTCTACGGGGGCTGCCTGTTTGTCATCGAAAATGTAAAGCGGCCCGTTTAAATCAGGAATAAACCAGCGCTCCGTATCAGGTTCCTGTCGAATAAAATTCATCCGGGAAATCTGTGAGAGGGTATTACTTTCACTGTTCAAATCGCCAGTGACTGGCATGCTGATATAGTCTGACAGTACGAGAGTATAGGGGCTTTGCTCCGGGTTACGCGGCTGACTGCCAGTATCCAGCAATTTTTCGATAGAAAATTGTGCCATCCCACCCATTCGCGAATGGATATATGCCACGATATTTTTCATTTCAACATTAGTGAGGCGTCCCTTCCATGCTGGCATCATGGTTCCGGGAACACCATTTTCGATTATTGCTAAAATATCATCAGGACTTGTGCCATAAAGTGATGCATCATCGGTTAAGTCAGGCGGCTGATTCCCGCCGCTGTCCGTGATGATGGATATCTCCCGTCCCGCATTGATTGCACCTTCTGCCGCATCGCCGTGGCAAGCAGCACAGTAACTTTGATAACGCATTGCTCCGTCTTTAATTGCAGCGGGGTCAGCCATCACGGTCTCAGCGTATGTGAAAGCGGGTGCAAAAAGGGCGGCAAAACAGAGGTATTTTTTCATTACAACACTCCCGATATTCATTACCGGTATTATTGCAAAGTGATCTGAAGCTCAACTGTCATTCAGCTGTCAGATTTGTCAGAAAACACAATCTTTTCTTTTAACACATAGAAAACATCAACAATTTATGGAAAAACCAAAGGTGTTCTGCTGTTTACTCGTAGACACGAAAGCATTTCCCCCGTGTAAAGTCGCTATCGCTTTTACGATTGATAAGCCCAATCCATGCCTTGCTGAGCTGCCATTCCGGCTGGGATCTGCACGGAAGAAGCGATCAAATAAACTGGCTTTTACCGTGTCATCAATTGTTTCGCCGGTATTAGTCACGGAAATGGACGCCTGGCCGGCATTGACTTCTATGTGAATTAAGATTGTTGAGTCAGGCTCAGCATATTGAATCGCATTCTCTAAAAGATTACCAAGGGCGCGATGGAACAGGCCCCTATCAACCTGTGCCTTTCCACTCCCTGTGCAACTTACGCGCAATGCCTTCTCGTGAAAATTCGGCTCTAAATATTCGATGATTTTGTTTGCTTCGACAGCAAGGTCAACAGGCTCTTTCAGAAGCGGGGTTTGTCCAGACTGAGAACGGGATAAGAACAACATGTCATTGACGATACGAGTTAGTCTGTCTAATTCTTCAAGGTTTGAGTAAAGCAGTTCTTCCAGCTCTTCACGGCTTCTTCTCTTGGATATAGCCAACTGCGTTTGCCCAATCAGATTGGTAAGCGGTGTTTTAAGCTCATGAGCCACGTTCGCGTTAAAGCTTTCAAGTTGCTGCCAGGCCACTTCCTGACGCTCAAGTACACCATTAAAACTCGCGCCAAGGGGTTGTAGTTCAAGAGGTAGCACCTTGGTATCTAAACGCTGGCCATTCACACCGGGTTCAATCTTGCCCGACTGAATGCTCAATGCATTGACAGGTTTCATGCCTGCCCGTGATATGACATAGCCCAGTAATGCGACTAAACATGCACCGAACAAAGTAAGGAAGAACATCTTCTGGTTGAATGAATCAAATGTTCCCATATAGGGGGTTGAATCAATCGCCACCAGAAGTGCTAACCTGGTATTGCCCGATGACAGGGTAAGTTCGGTATTCAATAAATACAGTGAGCAAATTTCTTCACTCACAGAAACTTTTGAATATCCTATGGGCAGATTTTCCCAAACGACATTGTTAGGTAAATCAGGAGCTTCACTAAACGTCTGGATGGTGGGTTTTACCCAGTATTGAACGCGGTGGCCTTCGATGGCGGATATCCGCTCGAGTTCATCTTTTAAAGCATCCCAGCGACCTTCATCTGCATAGTCCTGAATGGTCGGTAACACCAGTTTTTCTCTGAACGTCAGTTCCTGATGCATTTGGGTGCGGATAGCATCGTGGAGGGTGTATCGCAGCGTGAGCGCATACATTGAGACAATCAGTATGGCTGCTGTTGCAAAAATGACGGCCTGGCGGGCGGAGATAGAGTATTGATTGCTTTTCCACCACTTAAACATTCTGCTTGCCTCGCTCTTCAAGTACATAGCCCATTCCTCTCACCGTATGCAATAATTTAGTCGTAAACGGGGTATCTAACTTTGCACGAAGCCGTTTCACGGCGACTTCAACTACATTGGCATCACTGTCAAAATTCATATCCCAAACCTGCTCTGCAATCATCAATTTAGATAATATTTCGCCCTCGTGACGGGCAAGCAAGCTTAGCAGGCTATATTCTTTTGCTGTAAGTTCAATTCGGTGATGACTTCTGAATACTTTGCGGGACAGCAGGTTAATGTTCAGATCAGCAATGTTCAATTCACTGATATCACGGGTATCGTTGTGGCGTCGCCTCACCAATGCTTGAATGCGGGCAATTAATTCGACCAGGCTGAATGGTTTAGGCAGGTAATCATCGGCGCCTTTCTGAAGCCCTTTTACCCGTTCTTCCACATTGCCCCTGGCCGAAAGCATTAATACCGGCGTCTGCTTTCTCTTTCTTAACCGCTCTAAAACCTGATAACCATCAATGCCCGGCAACATCACGTCAAGAATAATGGCTTCGTAATCTTGTTCTAACGCCATATGAAGGCCGTCGATGCCATCATCGACACCATCAATAACAAAGCCGTTTTCTTCCAGGGCTTTCGTGAGGTATCTGAGCGTTTTCTGTTCGTCTTCTACAATAAGTATTTTCATAAATGATTATAAGGGGCGATAGGCAGTTTTATCAGCGGCTAATGCTGTTTTGTAGCCAACACTGTAATTGCACTGGGCTTGAAAATCCATTTTTTATATTTCATATATAATTCATATATTTGCGCGTATTCTTCGAGTTTTGGCCGATTTTATTCCTGCCTGAAAACTGACAAAAATGTCAGCTTGAGGACATCATGAAGACAAGTCGATTACACATACTGTTTACATTGTTGTCTCTTGCACACCGACGCTTCTTTGAAAAGAGGCTGATAGTTAAGTGCGTACGTTAACCGTAAAAAGGAGAGGTTGGTTGAAAGCTGATAAATTAAGTAATGTTGCAAACGAATATGTTCCAGTTACCGATGAGCAAAACTTGTTCAACATTTTTCGTGTAGGAAAATCGCCGAACGCATGTCTACGTGGCTAGACAGTAACTCACTAAATATTCATTAAAAAAGTCACTCATTTGGGAGAATTTCTAATGTTCAAATATCTAATCAGAAAAGCAGGAATACCGGTACTCATTTTCGGTTTTCTGTCTGCTACCGTTTTCGCTGATGACACAGATACATTAAGTGCACGACAACAGGCGATCATTCCGATTGCAGCGCATACCGCATCGGGCGATATCGCTGCGTTAAATACAGCGCTCGCAGATGGCCTTGATGCCGGACTCACGGTAAATGAAATAAAAGAGATATTCATTCACGCATACGCCTATGTTGGTTTTCCGCGCGCACTGAATGGCATTAATGCATTTAATCGTGTTGTGGATAACAGAAAAAGCAACGGCATCAACGATAAACTTGGAAAAAGCGCGACGCCTGTTCCTGAAAACTTCGACGACAACGCCTATGGCCATGAAGTTCGAAATGGCTTAGTGGGACGGGATATTTCTAATCGCACAACCGGTTATGCGGCTTTTGTCCCCACCATCGATGTGTTTCTGGTCGAGCACCTGTTTGCCGATATCTTTTATCGGGATGTACTTTCAACAGCAGACCGTGAACTTGTCACCATTAGCATGCTGGCAGCTTTAACCGGCACCGATGCTCAACTTACCGGTCATATGAATATTTCCATGCGCGTGGGCTATAGCGCAAAGCAGCTTCTGGCATTTACACAGGTGCTGGCGAATAACGTCGACGTAGCAGCCGCCAGCCGTGCGTTTAACATTCTTACGACAATATCTGATATCGATGCAAGTGAACAACCTACCAAAGTTATTGTCGATTCAGGCAAATCAACCAATACCGGTTCAGCAGATAAATTCTCAGGCAAAGCCATTGTAAGCTCTATGTTCAAGGCACCTGCATCGTCTCATTATCGTGGTGGCATCGTGAGCTTTGAAAAAGGGGCGAAAACGGCATGGCATACTCACCCTAATGGTCAGACACTGATCGTCATTTCCGGCAAAGGCTATGTTCAGCAAAAAGGTGAAGAAAAGTTGCTTATGGAAGAAGGCAGTGTAGTGACTATTCCACCTGACACCCTGCACTGGCACGGTGCTACTGATGAATCGCCCATGGCCCACGTAGCAATATCTACCCCGGAAGCAGGTTCAACAGTGAGCTGGCAGGGTTTTGAATGAAAACAGATCGCTGTTAACTAGCTGGATGTTTTTTGAACCTGTAATTCAGCAATTTGTAAAAAAGCTGACAAATCTGTCAGCTTTTCGTCACTAATACGACGGCGCATGCCAGCAATAATAGGTTTTTAACGTTGATAAGGAACCTTATTTTGCTGATCAAACACCTCTCTGTTTTATTATTCAGTTCAACACTAGCCTTTTCTCAGACAGCATTTTCCGCATCTGCAGACGAAAACCCGTTTACGCTAGTTTATAAAGGCGCCATCACGGAAAACTTGCCAGACGAAGTCAACATACACCCGGTAACTTATGATTTGCATGGGATTAAAATCGCAGCGAATGTTTATACTCCGCCGGGTTATGACGTGAAAAAGCGCTACCCAACCGTGGTAGTTGCGCACCCTAATGGTGGTGTAAAGGAACAGGTAGCAGGGCTTTACGCACAGCGTTTAGCGAAGCAGGGTTTCATTACCATCGCCGCTGATGCAGCATATCAAGGAGGCTCCGGTGGTAAACCTCGCTATGTAGATATACCCGCGAACCGCATAAGTGATATTCACGGTATGGCCGATTTTATCAGTACTTTCAACGGTGTTGATGCAGGCAAAATAGGTGTACTAGGAATTTGTGGTGGTGGTGGTTATTCACTGGCCGCGGCACAAACGGATAAACGTTTTAAGTCGGTTGCAACGTTATCCATGTTTAATTCTGGTCGAGTGCGTCGCAACGGCTACATCGACTCTCAAATCGACACCATCCAAAGCCGTTTAGCTGACGCCTCTGAGGCTAAAAAGCATGAAGTTGAAGACGGAACTGTCGAATACGTGGGTGGACAGAGCCTTACGAGAGAGCAAATCGCTAAGTTACCTTTTGAGCTCTACCGGGAAGGACTCGAATACTATGGTTTTACCCACAAACCCCCAAACTCACAAAGTAAATACACCAAATCAAGCCTGCTTGAGTTAATGCGCTGGGATGCAACCGATCATATCGATTTAATCAATCAGCCATTATTAATGATAGCAGGCAGTGAAGCAGACTCACTTTATATGAGTGAGAACGCCTTTAATCTTGCGGTGAATGCAAAAGATAAAGATCTGTATTTGCTAAAAGGTGCCACTCACATTGACACATATTGGAAGACAGAATACGTCGAAGATGCTGTGAGTAAATTGGACGCCTTCTTTATAGATACTCTCTAAGTTAATGACGTTGTGAGCAAAGATGAAACGGCGACGAGGATTGGTATCGAGTTGATTCGATAACTAAACGCACCAATCTGCTAGGAATCGCAGTTTCCTCTTGTCAAAAAATCTGGCGTCAGTTCAAAACATTATCTTGAAAGCCGCGCCGTCCACCAGGTAAATGATGCCGCAATCAGTAGAACTATCGCACTAAAAATATAGGTTGTGACGTAACCCTCAAAATCATACAACACGCCGCCTAGTGTAGAGCCAAGCCCAATGCACAGCTGCACGACGGCTACCATCAAACCACCACCGGCTTCGGCATCGTCAGGGAAGTTTTGCGGTATCCACGCCCACCAACCAACAGGTGCAGCTGTGGCAATAAAGCCCCACAATCCAAGTAAACACACGACAATCCACATGGAATGACCGAATACAGTTAAACTTACCGCGATAGCCGCAAGCATGAGAGGAATAGAAATTAGGGTAGGGTAGAAGGCATGCTTTAACGGTAAATTAATTAGTGATGTGCCAATAAACCCCGTCACGCCTATTACCATAAGAATAAGGGAAAGCGTGCCTACTTCTACCTGAGTAACATTTTCCAGAAACGGACGGATATAGGTGTATAGACTAAACTGTCCAAGAAAGAACAAGCCGACAGCAAGCATACCGATGACAACCAATTTTCTTTTTAACAAGGCGAATACGGCAAAAATTCCAGCTGTTCCATTATCTTTAACTACTGGCGGCATCGAGGGTAAGCTGAGCCACTGCCATACGAAGGTGATTATCGAAACCGGTATCAGGCTAAGGAATGCGCCACGCCAACCAATCAGCGCGCCCAGATAGGCACCTAGAGGCGCAGCAATAACAATGGCCAATGCATTTCCACTATTAAAAATCGCCAATGCTTTCGAAACCTGATCTTCCGGTACCAGCCGCATGGCAATGGCAGCAGACATAGACCAGAAACCACCAACAACAATACCAATCATGGCGCGTCCAATCATGTAAACAATATAGTTATTGGCGAGACCGACAACCGCACCAGACAGACCCATGAGCACCGTTAGAAATAACAGCAGCGTTTTACGATTCACGTTAGACGCAACCGATGAAATAAACAGGCTTGTGACTACTGCGAACGCGCCGGAAATGGCAATCCCTTGACCAGCCATGCCGTTAGTCACATTAAGTGCATCGGCGATAGGTGTAAGCAAACTCACGGGCATAAATTCAGAGGCAACCAGAGTAAAAACGCAAACGGTCATGGCAAAAACGCCACTCCAATAAGCTTGCGGCTCGTCGTTAACGATAGTGTTTTGTTGAGTTGTCATGGATGGTTTCTACAGCAATAGTAAGTAACAAACAGCGTGCTGAAAGTTCTACACGGTCGTCTGAGATAAAATAAGGAAGGTGCTATATTCTTACACAGGGTGATTTTTGAATTAACATGGAAAGCATAAATACACTTATGAATGGTGTTCATTGAAGAGCCTGGAAAAATAATAATCGATGTAGTGCAACAACAAGGCTGTAGAGAGGATTTCGCAAGGGATTGATAACCAATGACATTTTAATACTTAATTTAACATAATATACATTATGCGCAATTAAGTATTAATGTGGATTGTGGAGTTGTAGTGCCTGTTTCCACTTAGGTTGAGATTTCACATCCGTTGATATCTACATTGTTGTGACTGTGAACCTGAGTTTTGTATCCAGCGACAACATTCTTCTGAAGCAACTTGCTCACAACATTATCAAATGATCGGAAACTCTGACCCGGTGCTAGTCTTTCCATACGCAGCGAGATTAGCTGGTACTGCAATGATGTTAATACCGCATTGAGAAAAACGTTATTTACCTTGCTCCATAGCTCTCGACCGCTCGATACATCCAGAACTTCAACAACTACAATTCTGCCATTTCCTTTCAAGCTGAGCTTGGCCGTTATAGCCAACTAAGAATTTTCAGCAACTAACGGTTTTCCAGTTACTCATCGATCAACAGCTTCATGTGCTTTGGTTGCCGAAAATTGTCAAAACTGTATCGTGCGCTACGTAAAATCTGCTGTGTAACACCTCGCAAAATTAATCAGATTTCACGTAGAGCACTGATAGATTTTCGGAATTCTGAGCACAATTTGTCAAACATGTTCAGACAGACAATCCTGTTTTAGCTTCTAACCAGAGCATCTATTTTTGAGTGTCAGATATGTAAATAACGCCAGACATGCATTTCAAAGGCTCGAAATTAACTAAACGTATATGTGAGTAAAGGAAAACTGATGAGACTTTCTGATGAAAATTCTGGTGTAAGACCTGATATAAAACCCGTAGCCAAATTCGATAGAAAGGCTGATGCTAAATCAGTTGTAATATAACGACGTGCACGCGGATGCATTCAGCAGAACACGGGCATTACATCAAGAGAATTCAGATACCTGCTGTGCCCAAACCATTCACAAAGCGAAAGACTCGAAATCACCAAGAGCTGTGTATTTATACAGTTGGTTACCAGTAAACATGATATGCAACTTAGCGAGATATAAACGCAGATTCATCACGCATGATAATTCCAGTTATCATGCGTGAAGTTAAAATAAAACACTATTAATCATAATGTTACAGATTTAATCTTAAGGCCATATAAATTGCTATTCACCACATTTCTGGCTAATTGTTTTAGTTCTTACTCGCCAATATTCATAAGTTCTACTTTGTAGACAAAAGCATTCCCAAAGAGCCCTCATAACCATAGTGACACGCCAGTACATCGAAATATCAACTGACAAATACTAGCGATAAAAAAACTCGCCTGGCCACTATTAAAGAAAAAACGTAATTAACTTACTAATGACATCGATGACATAAATACATTATAGTGTTACCAAATTTACTTTTTGTTAACCACATTGGTTACAAGTATCTTTGTTCGCGTTAAGGTAAATTTTATCGTCGCCCTGCTCTATCACGAGCTTTAAGGCCCCTTAACCGAATGTGGTCGCTGTAAGGAATAAAAATGATTAACAAGAATATGATTAATACGATCATCGCAGGCAGCCTGGCGTTAGGCACAATAGTGAGTACAAGCAGTGCTTTCGCCGCAGAAGAATTAACCGACTGTTCATTACGTGATGTGCCATTTTCAAGCTCGATGCCAGCTTACGATGTTGTGATGCGTCCAAAAGCCAGAGCCATCGTTGAGAAGTACTATCCTGGTGTATTAGAAAAAGTGCCGGCTTGGATCTTAAGTGAATCCATGCCCTCTTTCAGTACACTGATTACTCTGGATCAACTACTGGCCCGCATGGAGATAAAAGACGACGCTAACGCGCAAGCTATGCGTAAAGAACTTGCAGCGCTGCCTGTTACGCGTGAAGACAAAATTTCTCGTTGTGCCCGATTCGATGCAGAACCAGTAAACTTCGATTTAGGTGATGAGCCGGTTCAGGTTTTGATTTATCAGAAAATCAATGGTTACGACCATGGTGAGTCTGTGACTGCTGCCACAGAAAACCTGACTAAACTTGCCACAGAAATGGGATATGGCGTGTCGGTTAGTGCTAAAGGAAGTGCGTTTACGCCTGAAAACCTCGCTGAATTCGATGTGGTAATCTGGAACAATGTCAGTGGGGATACCCTCACTTTGTCGCAGCGCAAAGCATTTGAAGACTACATGGATAATGGTGGTGGTTTCCTCGGCATTCATGCTTCAGCTGGTGACTCAGTCTATTTTTGGGACTGGTATCGTGATGTATTGATTGGTGCCCAGTTTATTGGTCATCCAGGTGATGATAATTGGTTCCAGGATGCCTCTTTAGACGTTACTCATCATGACTCTGGCGTTGCTGAAGGCATTCCTACTCGTTGGGAACTTAATGATGAGTGGTATTCATTCTCAGACAGCGTGTCGTCGAAAGGTTACGACATCGTTATGGCTATTGATGAAACGACTTATGAGCCAGGTAAAGAGTTGGAAATGGGTGAAGACCATCCACTTGTTTGGACACACTGCATCGGTGAAGGTCGTGCGATGTACAGTGCCATTGGGCACCGAAAAGAAGTGTACAACGCTGAATACAATATAAAATTGCTGAAAAATGGTATGAAATGGACAGCAGGCCAAGGAAACGACACCTGTAAAAACTAAGCCTACCAAAAGAACTTAATCATGAAGCCCGGTCAGTCCGGGCTTTTTTATGCTCACAGTTTTAAACCGTAACTAATACAACCGTAGTGCCATTCTCTGTCTGCGTTATCTTGTAGTCATTTACGATTACTGTATGCATACACATATTTATTCGTATGTGTATAATGCAATTAGACTCAATATGGTTACGCATAACCCTCCTTCCCCATTTGAACGCACATACTTTACATGAGCAATCAGAGGCTTAAATGAAACTTCCCGCAGCACAGCAACTACAGTTTACTGAATGCTACCGCGATGCGGTAAATCAGTATTTCAATGATATTTTCTCTCGGCTTCCTAAAAATACGCAGCGGGCCTATATCAGTGATTTCAACGAGTTTGCTATTTTTTGTCAGCAAGCTGCGCTGCCTGGATTCAATTCTTCTTTCGAGAACAATGAGCAGTGTGTGAAGGAATATGTAGAAATGCTGTGTCAGTCACCACTGGCATATCGAACGATCAAACGCAGATTAAGTGCATTGAGTAAATTTCTGGGTATTGCAAAATTACCGAACCCCATTGTGCAATCGGTGTATTTGAAAGACTTTATTCGCCTTGCTCTGGCCGAGAATGAAAAGTACCAGTTTAGTCAGCATCAAGCTGTGCCACTAACCGTGGATTTATTAGAGCTTATCAACGAGCGCGTCATACCTGATTCTTTGTTAGAATTGCGCGACGTGGCGCTAATCAACCTCATGTTTGACGGGCTGTTACGGGCTGATGAAGTGATCAGGGTATGTTGTGAGCATATTGATAGACGAAGTAATGCCCTACTCGTTCTCACCTCCAAAAGTGATCAGGCAGGTAAAGGGCAATATCGCTATGTATCGCCGAGTACTCTGGATATGCTTGATGAATATATGGCGGAAGCGAATTTCGATCCCAGCCATCAATGCGAACGGGACAGCGCTGATCCCAGGCGAATTAATAAAGGTATTGTATTTCGTCGCGTATCAAACAGAGGCCATGCACTGCTTCCTTATGATGAATCAGCAAGCCTGAAGCAGTCATTGAAACTTGAGTATTCAAGCATTTATCGGATCTGGAAACGCATTGCTAAACTGGCGGGTATAAAAGAGAATATAACACCACACAGTGGCCGAGTCGGTGCGGCAGTTTCGCTTGCCGAAGATGGTGCGACACTACCAGAAATGCAACTAGCGGGAGGCTGGCGTTCTCCAGAGATGCCTGGACATTATGGCCAGCAAGCCGCGGTAAGAAAAGGTGGGATGGCAAAGCTTGCGAAAAGAAAGGGACGTTCAGGCACTTAAGTGTGTTTGGTAACGGAAATTCATCTCGGCAACCCATTCAGATTCATTCTTTTTTCCAATAATTTTGAGGTGTTATGACAGCACGTTTTCACTCTTACTCGGTTTCTGCAGGTCACGGACTTCCCCACGATCCGTTTAAAGCCATTATTGCCCCGCGTCCTATAGGCTGGATTGCCTCGCAGAGTAAACAAGGCACAACTAATCTGGCGCCATACAGTTTTTTCAATGCATTTAGTAACGCGCCGCCATTGATTGGATTTGCCAGTATTGGGTTCAAAGACAGCGTGCGTAATATTCAGGAAACTGGGGAATTTTGCTGGAGTCTCGCGACATATGAACTTGCTTCTGCTATGAATAAAACCAGTGCATCGGTAGACAGCAATATTGATGAATTTGAATTGGCAGGCCTAAAAAAACGTCAATCCGATATTATCGATGTGCCTCACGTTGAAGCCAGTCCCGCCTCGATGGAATGTAAATTAACGCAGCTTATTCCTTTAACCGATCTCGACGGTAAAGAAACCGACGCCTGGCTTGTGATTGGTCAAGTGGTTGCTGTACATATCAATGAAGCCTATCTCACCGAAACAGGTTTGTTCGACACGGTAAAGGCCGATTCAATAACCCGAGCCGGTGGCCCTGCTGATTATTTTCGCGTTATAGAAGCAGCAAAATTCCAGTTAAAGCGACCAGGATAACTTTTACGTGGGAGAATCGCGGATAACATTGACTCAGTTACCTGTAACTCGAATAATACGCCTCCCACCAGCAATGAGCTAAAAACATGAAAAAACACCTGATACCTGCTGTTGCTTTGCTGCTTACTGCTTGCCAGCCAGAGAACAACATGGCAGGACTAGATCGCGTTTATGTGAAGCCGGTCACCACACAGTGCCTCACTGATGTGATCACCGCACAACCCTTTGTTGCAGACTTCTCTACCGATAAAGATGTGTTTCATTTCACACTAGACGGGTATGAAACGCGTATGTTGAATAAAAAACTCGATGGTAAAATTTCAGGGTATGCAATGACCATCGATGGCATGCGCCGGGGTGACGATCCAAACGCTTTCTACAAGAAAGTTCGTGAAATGGAAACCACCATCTTTACCACCATTACTGAAACTTGCTACTAACCCTGAAAAACGCACTTCTCTGGGGTATTGCACTTGTATTCAACGCTTTATCCTGTAGGGTTAGGCGCTTTGTAGTGTAAAGGATGAATGAATGAAAACAGGTATTGTCCTTGGTGCTGGCGTTGTAATTGGCGTAAGCCTTGCCGGTATCTCAATGACCAAAAGTGGTTACGAAACGTTTATTAACGAGCAGTCACAGCGACTGTTGGCCGACGTTGCACCGGGTACAACGATCTCGCGCACCATTTTAAATGATGGTTTTTTCACCGTTGAAGACGAGTTCGTCTTTGCATTCGACCCCACCGAAACAGGGTTAAGCAGTGATGCGAGAATGCAATTAACGGTGCAAAACAGCTGCACAATATTCCCATTTTATCTTTCTTGTAACGATACTTTTAGCTATAAAGCTTCCGCTGAGCTTGAAGCATTGAAACAACAATTCCTCGACTACAATTATGAAGCAGGCTGGAATGCTAGCCCCTTAACCCAGAATATTACTGGCTGGCTTAAAGGTGAATCGTATACATCGAGTTCAGAAAGTGCCCTAACCTTAGGCAAGCTTAATCTTACATTAGACACTGACTTTGCTTTCTCTGCGGTTGGCGTCGACTTTACGCTGGATACAGCCAGCATGAATGCTGATAGCGCAAACCTGCGCTTATCCGATGTGGTGATGACGGCAGATCTTACCGACATTCAGCAAAACTCCTGGATTGGTACGAATACCCTTACCCTTGAGGACTTCACTGCAAATTCCGGGGATGGTAGCGAAATATCACTCGAGGATGTGTTAGTAAGCAGCATCACCACTGAATATGAAGAAGGTAAATACGACCTCAATTACATCGTGCGTGCGCAACGTCTTTCAGTTAATCAACCGGGTTTAGCGTCGCAAGCGGATGACATCAATTTTGACATTAGGATGTATGGCATTTCTGCCGAAGCGTTGGATTTAATACAAGACTTTGAACAAGCGAATTTAACGGATGCAGCCATTCAGAAACAGCTTATTGATCAGCTTGGAAAGAGCGAACCTGGCCTTACACTAAACACTTTATCGCTGACGCTAAACGAAGCGCCCATTAATGCGACTGGCGAATTAAGCTTTGAGCCGTTTACGTTCCAGGACTATGAAAATATGGCTGTCGCGAGTAAAGCTCACGGCAAGGTGCATGCAATGTTCAGCGGCGATCTCGAAACTGCGGCGCCAGCACTATTACCGGTTATCCAACAAAGTGTACAAACCGGTATGCTAACCCAAGATGAAAACGGTGATTTTGTCACCGATATCCTTCTCGAAGGTGGTGCAATTACTGTCAATGGCACTGTTATCGGCCAGTTCTAACACTTCATTTGGGAGATTGCTATCTATTAGCATCTCCCTCATATCAATGAGTTAACCGCCCACATAAGTTACGCATAACCCTGCAGACTCATTGGCAGCAAACCAATTCATCATTGTTGTCGTAAAGAACCTCATAAACAATGAGGAGCAAATTTATGAGTTCAACAATCGATGCTAAACATGCAAAACTGCTCGCGGAAGTTATCGATCAGTCAACAAAATGGCAACTGCAGCCCGAGAAAAAAACACCTTTTAAATCTACCGATGAAGCATTTGCTTATATCGAAGCGCATAACGAACCGCTGTACATTCTTGTTCCAGTGAATGACTCAGAGGAAGAAGTGATGGTAAAAGCGTCTACCGAAGGTGACGACGTTTTACTGCAAACGGTGTCGATGCAAAATATGCAAGAAGCAAAAGTGCACCATTCACATTTGAAACTGGTGGAAAGTACTGTTACCGAACTGGTTAATGCTCAGTTGTCTGATGGGAAAAAAGCAGCGTCTTTTTAACAGGCTTATTTGCGCTTACTGGCAGTGCGGGTTTACACCTTCACTGCCAGCACATCAACCTGAACCCCATGTAAAACGGCATTGGCGGTAGACCCCAACAATAAGCGCATACCACTGCGACCATGGGTACCAATAACAATTAAGTCACTGCCCAGTTTTTTTGCTGCCTCGTGTATTTCATCGGCCGCTCCACCAACCACGACGTGAGTGTGCGAAATAGGAATGTTATGACGATGCGCAATACCTTCAAGCTTGTCTTTTGCCTGCTGGCAAATCTCGTCTGAGAAATCACTTTCAAGAAATAAACCGTAGGGCTCAATGCTTGTCTGCGGATACACCACATAGAGCAGATTTAATTTTACATTATTTCCCGCCAGCTGCATTGCCCGATGGACCACAGCTTCATAGTCAGAATAAATATCAATTGCGACAAGAATGGATTCATAAGCGGCCATGTCAAACTCCTACTTGGTTTTATATCACTATAGTTGAAAAGCGCGCTGTCGTGATGACGAGAATCAAGCTTAAACCGCTTTTGTGTCTTCTTCTATCTTTGCAAGGTGACTCGTTGGCATAAAGCTGCGGGCACTGCCTTCTTTCACATGTAATTTAAACGTGTCAGCAATGTTGTCAGTGAGAAAGCTGCCACGTTTCACTAACGGAAAAATATCGTCGTAGCGTTTTACTTCGAGTTGGCTCACCCGACGGAATATATGGGTACGATTTAATGATGATGGTGAACCGTGACCTGTTGAAGACAAAATGTCCATGAAGGCCTTAATAGTTTTTCGATGAAAACGGGCCACACGTTGGTACTTATCTTCAACAACTAAGCCTTTTGCCAAAGATGGATCTTGCGTGGCCACGCCGGTTGGGCAGCGATTGGTATGACACGACAACGATTGCACACATCCGAGCGCTAACATCATGCCCCTGGCACTATTACACAAGTCGGCGCCCAGGCTCAGATTTTTGACAATATCAAACGCGGTAATGACTTTTCCTGACGCAATCAGACGAATATCTTCACGTAAATCAAAACCGATAAGGCAATCATCAATGAATGCCAACGCTTCACGCAGTGGAAATCCGATTGAATTTGCATATTCCAATGGTGCGGCGCCTGTGCCCCCTTCTCCACCATCAACGGTAATGAAATCTGGTTTAATGCCCGTTTTTATCATCGCTTTACAAATCGCCACAAATTCACTTTTACGACCCAACGACAGTTTGAAGCCGATAGGTTTACCGTTAGAGAGTTTACGCAGCTCACTGATGTACTCCATCATTTCAATTGGCGTTGAAAAGGCAGAATGACGAGGCGGGGAATCGACTTGTGTGCCAGGCTCTACGCCCCGCACAGCGGCAATTTCCGGGGTGTTTTTGTGGGCAGGGAGAATACCGCCATGCCCGGGTTTAGCGCCCTGACTGAGTTTTATTTCAATCATTTTCACATTTGGATGCGAGGCTTTTTCGGCAAATTTTTCGGCGCTGAATGTGCCGTCACTGTTACGGCAACCAAAGTAGCCCGTTCCGATTTGCCACACAACGTCACCGCCATTATTTAAATGATACGGTGTAAGACCCCCCTCGCCGGTGTTGTGGTAGAAGTCACCTTTTGCCGCCCCTTTGTTCAATGCTTCTACTGCATTGGCACTCAGGGCACCAAAGCTCATGGCAGAAATATTAAGTAGGCTGGCGCTATAGGGTTGCTTGCATTCTTTCGAGCCAATGACGACGCGAGGATTACGGTTCATTTCCTTGATGCCCATTGCAGAAAGTGAATGACCAATCCACTCGTATCCATTTTCGTAGGTATCTAACTGCGTGCCATAAGGTGAACTGTCGATATCGTCTTTTGCCCGCTGATAGACGATAGAACGGTGCATTCGGCTAATAGGCCGGCCATCGGTTTCTGATTCAAGTAAGTACTGTTGTAAGAACGGCCGCAAACCTTCGACAATCCAACGCCCTCGTCCTATAAATGGGTAATTAATAAGAATAGAGTGATGTGTTTGCTTGGCATCGTATAACCCGATTGCTAAACAAAGGCCGCTGACGGGCAGCAACCACAGCATTTCGTGCCACACGAGCCCGATGAGCAAATTAATGAAAACGATGATGACTAAGCCCGTTATGATGGTTTTTTGCATGGAAAATACCAGTCCTTGTAGATATGGGTAACACTATGTGCGCGACCATAACAAAGATCATCTTATTAGCGGAATTATTCTAACGATGATCCGGTCAGAATATGAGACGTTTAAAATTCATCACCTGAATTTGCTGTCCGGTAACGGTTGCAGCAGGGAATAATATGTTTCTACTCCTGCTTTTTCTTTTTGCATTGTTAATCATAACGGTGTGGCGCACTTACCCAGATATCGGTCGCGTGGTATTGTCTTTGCGCGAATTCTGGCTTTCCCGTCGACACGGCTTTACCAAGCTGACCTATCATATCAATGGGGTCCCGTTGAGCTGTGAAGACAACTACAATCGTGAGAAACCTCTACTCATTCTGATCCACGGTATGAGTGCCGACAAATCAGTTTGGTATCCGCTGTTAAAATCGTTAAATAGCGATTTTCGAGTTGTGGTGCCCGATTTATTAGGGCATGGAGAATCACGCTACTCGCCGAGCTTTCGCTACGACGTACAATCTCAGGCACAAATTATAAACGCGCTTATCTGGCAGATAGGAACAACGCGGGCTCATGTTATCGGAAGCAGCATGGGCGGACATATCGCGGCTTATCTCGCGAGTACCTATCCAGAAACGATTAAAAGCTGTACGTTAATTAATCCAGCCGGTTTGCCAGCGTCGAAACAGAGTGAATTTGAGCGCTTGCTTGCACGGGATATTAATCCTTTTCTAATTACTGGTTCACGTACGTACCGAAAACTGCTCAATCTGACCATGGCACGCCCACCGGTGATTCCCTTTATGGTAAAAGATGCCTTATGCCAGCAGCATATTGATAAGAATGAACACTACCGACATATTTTCCATGATTATCTGCAAAGTGGTTGGCTGTCGATGGTGCAATTAGAAAGTATATGTTGCCCGACACTGGTGGTTTGGGGCGCAAAAGATGCCGTTATCGATGTATCTGCACTCGACAACTGGCAGCGTAGCCTGAAAACACTAAAGAGTAGCCAAATCTACCCCGAGCTCGGGCATCTACCCATGGTTGAGTCGCCCAAACGCGTGTATTACAGCTTCATGCATTTTTATCAGCACCACTGTGTCAGCAAGCCAGTTGCACAAGAAACGGTGGAAAATCGAAAAAATGCGGGTTAAATCAAAGGTTCAGCCGGTCTTTAATTTACAAACTGCGTTGTGTACCGCATGCTATTGGTAAGCTAAACGAAAACTTACACAACGCACTTTCATGGAATACACCTTTCTTCTTTTTGCATTCATTTGTGGTTTGTCAGTTAAAATGATTGGCATCCCTCCCCTTGTTGGCTATCTGATTGCTGGTTTTGTTTTGAATGCTTTTGGGCATCAAATGACACCAGATCTTCAGCATATCGCCGATCTGGGTATCACTATCATGCTCTTTACCATTGGGTTAAAGCTCAACGTTCGCGATTTAAGTAAACGTGAAGTCTGGTTTGGCAGTATCGCCCATACTCTGATATGGGTTGGCGTGGTTTCTCTCGCACTCTATGTGCTTGCGGCTGTAGCTGCTTTCATGTTCGGCGAGCTAAGCTTCCAAAGTGCCATGCTTATTGCCTTTGCTCTGAGTTTTAGCAGTACTGTGTGTGTAATCAAAGTGCTGGAAGAAAGTGGCGAAAGTAAAACCCGTCACGGCAAACTGGCCATTGGTATTCTGGTTATGCAAGATGTGTTTGCTGTCGTTTTTCTGGTCGCGGCCACCGGAAAACTCCCCTCTGTTTGGGCCCTTGGGTTATTAGCCATATTCCCATTAATGCCGTTGATAAATCGTATTATCGATAAATCCGGTCACGGTGAATTGCTTCCATTAACTGGCTTTGTGCTGGCGCTGGGCGGTTATCAACTGTTTGATCTCGTCAACATCAAAGGTGACCTTGGTGCGTTGCTGGTGGGTATCATCTTAGCGAAACACCCTAAAGCCACTGAATTATCTAAATCACTGTTGGCGTTCAAAGATTTATTTCTCATCGGCTTCTTTTTATCCATTGGCCTCACCGCATTACCTGATATGAAAATGATGGTTGCAGCATTGATCATCTGTCTCTTCCTGGCCATGAAAGCGGCGCTATTTTTCGGGCTGTTCACCTGGCTTAAACTGCGCGCCCGAACCAGCTACCTTACGTCATTGGTGCTCGGTAACTACAGTGAGTTTGGATTAATTGTCGCGGCGCTGGCAGTGAGCTTAGGCATGCTCAGTGAAGACTGGCTGGTGATCATCGCCCTTGCCGTATCGGTGTCGTTTGTTGTTACCAGTATTCTTTACCGCAATAGCCATGGCCGATACCTGAAAATCAAAGACTTCATCCAACGATTTGAAAATAATAATCGTCTTCGGGAAGATATTTATCCGGTGATCACTAACGCTGAGTTTCTTGTTATTGGCATGGGCCGGGTGGGCATCGGCGCATTTAATTCATTGCACAAGTTGGCCGAAACCCGAGTCTGGGGGATGGACGCTGACAGGGTTAAAATTCAGCGCTTGCAACAGGATGGCCTCAATGTCATTTGCGGAGATGGTGAAGACGTTGATTTATGGGAAAATCTTGATATTCGCAGTGTAAAACTGGTTTTGCTTGCCCTGCCGTCTATCGAAGATGCCATTAACATCACTCGTCAGTTAAGATTTTCAGGTTATCAGGGCAAGGTTGCAGCTATTGCCCGCTATGAAGATGAGGTGGATAAGCTGCTAGACAAAGGTGTGGATAAAGTCTTCAACTTCTTTACCGAAGCAGGACTTGGTTTTGCTGAAGAATCATTGGCTTACGTAAAAGAAGAAAGCGTAATCGCTTAACTAATGCGAAATAAGGACGACATGGGAATTGTTATCATTAGCATCCGATTGATTTTTAAAGGTTTTTTTGATTTCACGCAAAATTTATCCTATACTGCTGGCAACTCAAATAAGGAATCGTTTTTATGAAAGGTGATAAAAAAGTCATCGCCAAGCTCAACGAGGTGCTGACCAGCGAGCTCACCTCCATCAACCAATACTTTTTGCATGCCCGCATGTATAAAAATTGGGGGTTCGGCGAACTTAATGAAAAGCTGTACAAGAAATCAATCAAAGACATGAAACAGGCAGATGCGATTATCGAGCGCGTATTGTTTCTTGAAGGGCTGCCTAACCTACAAGCGCTAGGCAAGCTTTACATTGGTGAAGACACGGTAGAAATGTTGAAGTGCGACAGTCGCTTCCAGCTTGAGCAAATCCCGTTAATTAAAGATGCAATCCAGTTATGTGAAGAGAAGCAGGATTACGTGAGCCGTGATTTGCTTGAAGATATTCTTGAATACGAAGAAGAGCATCTCGACTGGATTGAAACGCAAGAATACCAAATTGACGCCATGGGTATCGAGACCTACCTGCTGAAACAAATTGAGGGAGACGAATAATGAAAGGTAACGCGAAAATTAATGACGCGCTGAATGAGCTGTTGTCTTACGAACTGGCGGCAATGGATCAGTATTTCATTCACTCTCAGATGTATCTGGACTGGGGCCTAAACAAGCTTTATGAACGCATCAACCATGAGTTTGATGACGAAAAAGGCCACGCAACCAAACTCATCGAACGTATGCTGTTTTTAGAAGGTACGCCAGACATGGTTACGCGCACCGGTTTCAAAGTGGGTCACGACGTGCCTTCTATGTTGGAAAGTGATCTTCGTGTTGAGTACGAAGTCGATGCAAAGCTAAAAGAAGTCATTGCTCTGTGTGAACAGGAAAGTGATTACGTTACCCGTGACATCTTGGTCGAACTTCTGGACGATACAGAAGTTGACCACGCGCACTGGTTAGAGCAACAGCTTGGCCTTATCAAGCGTTTAGGTCTTCAGCTTTATATGCATTCTCAAATGTAACCAGCTTACGAAGTTTATCTTTGTATTTAAAAATGCCCTGCGATGTCAGGGCATTTTTGTTTCAAAAAACATCACATAGGGTGTCTCTTCATTTTCTACATGGATGAGCATCTTCCAGCGCATAGTGGGCTCTGAACAACTCCCCAGCATAAACCAACCTGACCAATCCCCATTGTCCTGTTGTTCGGCTAGCACGGGAATCTTACCCATATACATGTTTACCCCTTCAATCCAGATACTTTGCACTTGTTTTGAAAGTGGTAACGACAAGTTAACGGTTATCGATTCTTCGACAACCGGTGATTGAGCAAATTCCGCATCAATATTGTCGTTTTTCATTACGATACTGCAATGCAGATTGACAAACTCACACTGATTGCCTAAACCCTTTGTTGGGGTTGGCGTTATGCGAAAGTACTGGGTGCAATAAACGAGAATGGCTATGGCTAATATCAGTGTGGGAACCAGAAGTTTCTTCGCTTTATTCGTTGTAATCATGTGAAAAAAACATCCTATTCTTTCGTGTTTCAATGATACTTTTGACGGAGATCAACCACGACTAGTTTATGGTATCTTTTTGTTAATAAAAATCTTATTATCCGCCTACCAGCTGACCTGTACAAAAACACCACACTTAATAAAAGGTTCAGTGTTTAGCCTGCAACTTGCATTAAAGCCTAAAAGTGGCAGTTGGAAACCCATTTACCATTGAAGTGGAATATCAATCAAATGAGTGAAATAAGCCAAGCACAACCTGACTACAACTATAAAGTTGTCAGGCAATTTACCATCATGACTATTGTCTGGGGTATTATCGGCATGGGTCTGGGAGCTTTTATTGCAGCACAATTGTTTGCACCCGCCCTCAACTTCGATACACCCTGGTTAACCTTCTCGCGCTTAAGACCGTTACACACGAACGCGGTAATCTTCGCATTCGGCGGATGTGCGCTGTTTGCCACCTCTTACTACATCGTGCAGCGTACGTCTCAAGTGCGTTTATTCAGCGACAAGCTCGCCGCCTTTACGTTCTGGGGCTGGCAGGCGGTTATCGTTGCCGCAGTGGTTACTTTACCGTTCGGTATCACCGCCAGTAAAGAGTATGCTGAATTAGAGTGGCCGATTGATATTTTAATCACCTTGGTATGGCTCGCGTATATCATCAACTTTTTCGGTACCATCATTATTCGAAAAGTGTCACACATATATGTAGCTAACTGGTTCCTTGGCGCATTCATGCTAACGGTTGCAGTTCTGCATATTGGTAACAGCATGGCGATTCCGGTGTCGTTCACCAAATCTTACTCACTGTATGCAGGTGCAGTGGATGCAATGATGCAATGGTGGTACGGCCACAATGCGGTAGGTTTCTTCCTGACAGCGGGCTTCCTGGGTATGATGTACTACTTCGTGCCAAAACAAGCAGGTCGTCCGGTTTATTCTTACCGACTTTCCATTATTCACTTTTGGGCACTCATTTCACTGTATATCTGGGCGGGTCCGCACCACTTGCATTACACCGCACTGCCAGATTGGACTCAGTCTTTGGGTATGGTGATGTCAGTTATCCTGTTTGTTCCCTCCTGGGGCGGCATGATCAACGGTATCATGACCCTGTCTGGTGCATGGCATAAACTTCGCACCGACCCCGTTCTGCGTTTCCTCATTGTTTCACTGTCGTTCTACGGTATGTCTACCTTCGAAGGCCCAATGATGGCAATCAAAACCGTAAACGCCCTGTCTCACTACACAGACTGGACCATTGGTCACGTACACTCCGGTGCACTGGGCTGGGTTGCTATGGTATCGATTGGTTCGATTTACCACCTTATCCCGGTACTGTTTGGACAACGGGCCATGTACTCGACCAAGCTGGTTAACGTGCACTTCTGGTTAGCCACCATCGGCGTGGTGCTGTACATCGTCGCCATGTGGATGTCGGGTGTTCTGCAAGGTCTGATGTGGCGTGCAGTTAACGCTGACGGCACGCTAACCTACAGTTTTGTTGAGTCGCTTGAAGCATCCTATCCTTTCTATGTGGTTCGTTTCATCGGTGGTGTGTTCGTGGTAGCCGGTATGCTGGTGATGGCTTATAACACCTGGAAAACGGTACGTGCGCCTAAAGGTAGCATTGCACCTGAGCCAGCAGCGCAAGCAGCATAAGGAGACGTTGTTGTGAAAAATCCACATGAGTTAATTGAAAAGAACGTCGGTCTGTTAACCGTTCTAATTCTTATTGCAATCAGCTTCGGTGCCTTGGTGCAAATCATGCCGCTGATGTTTCAGCAGCAAGTGCTTGAGCCGGTAAAGGGCCTTAAGCCTTATACCGCGCTTCAACTGGAAGGCCGTGATATTTACATTCGTGAAGGATGTGTAGGTTGTCACAGCCAGATGATTCGTCCGTTTCGTGCTGAAACCGAACGTTATGGCCATTACTCAGTAGCCGGTGAATCTGTGTGGGAGCATCCGTTCCTGTGGGGTTCTAAGCGCACAGGGCCAGATCTGGCTCGCGTAGGCGGTCGATACAGTGATGAGTGGCATCGCGTTCACCTGCTTAATCCTCGTAACGTGGTTCCTGAATCTAATATGCCGGGCTTCCCCTGGCTGGCGGAAAACACCCTGACGGGTGAAGACACGGCCAAGAAAATGGAAGTGTTCCGCGGATTCGGTGTGCCTTATACCGATGAAGATATTGCTGGTGCACAAGACGCAGTTAAGGGCAAAACAGAAATGCAGGCTCTTATTGCATACCTTCAATCCCTCGGCACATATCTTAATTGATTATGGATCAGGGAATTGCAGGCAGCATATTTACTGTCGTCGTGTTTGTATCCTTTGTTGGCGTAGTTTGGTGGGCATTTAACGGTCGAAATAAACAAAGATTCGACGAAGCCGCCAACCTACCGTTTGCTGACGAAGAAAAAGAAGAATCGCAAAAAAATAAGCAGGAGTCTTGAACTCATGACCACGTTTTGGACAATATGGATTTCAGTGATAACACTGGGTCTCATCATCGGATGCTTCTTCCTGTTGCGTTGGGCGCTGGCCAACAAAACAGGCGTGCCTGAAGGTGAGTCTATGGGCCACGCTTTCGATGGAATTGAAGAGATTAACAATCAACTCCCTCGCTGGTGGACCATCCTTTTTTACATCACAATCGTGTGGGGTTTTATTTATCTGGCGCTTTACCCGGGCCTGGGTGCGTATCAGGGCCTCTTGGGTTGGAAAAGCTCCAACCAAGGTGTACTTTCTTTAGAAGAATCGGCGCAAGCGCGCGCAGATGCCAAAGAAGAAGGGTTGCTGGTTGAGTACGATCGTGAACTCGACAAAGCCGCTGACGTTTACGACCCAATTTTTGAAGAGTATGCCAAAGTACCGGTTGAAGAACTGGTCAACGATCCCGAAGCGGTGAAAATCGGCCAGCGTCTGTTTTTACAAAACTGTGCGCAGTGTCACGGCTCCGACGCCCGTGGTGCGAACGTTGGCTTCCCTAACCTCACCGATGACGACTGGTTATATGGTGGCAGCGGTGCGAAGATCAAAGAAACACTGATGCTTGGCCGTCGCCCTATCATGCCCGCCTGGATTGACGCCATGGGCGAACAAGGTATCAAGGAAACGGTTGCGTATGTGCTTAGTTTAAGTGGCCGTGAACAAGAGCCTGAAATGACCGCACTTATCGATGCCGGTAAGGCACGTTTCATGGTGTGTGCAGCTTGTCACGGTATGGACGGTAAAGGGAACCAAATGCTGGGTGCCCCGAACCTGACAGACAATGTCTGG
>Ga0208204_100148_pt1 | contig 28885 bp, 27 predicted proteins | sample DeeseametaMP2252_FD_184173 | JGI IMG/M metagenome (GOLD analysis project Ga0208204, IMG submission 184173) | Marine microbial communities from the Deep Pacific Ocean - MP2252 (SPAdes) | ecosystem: Environmental > Aquatic > Marine > Oceanic | place: West of El Salvador, Pacific Ocean | collected...
CCTCGACGCGAAAGACCCAGTGGAACAACCCGGCACGAGAGGTCGGACGATCACCCACGCCCGCACTCCACTCGAAGCCGCACAACCAAACTCACAGCGACGCCATCAGTTGATCGGTGCATTCGGGCTAAGAGTTCACCGGTCTTGCTGTCGCAGATCAGCGGCGACGACGTCTGTTCGAGGGCTCTGCGCGCGCCGTCCAGTTCGAGCGTCGGGTGGAAATCGACGACGGTTTCCTCACCGGTCTCGAGGTCGACACGAACGAGGTAGGTCAGGTCTTTGTCTCTCGTGGATCCCATCCACATACCGGTGCCGTCGGGGGTGATTTGGGTGGGGTTGATCCCCATCGGGTAGTCGGCGCCGTCGAACAACTTGATTTGTCGCGCCGGTCCGGACTTCCCACGCACGGACACGTCGAAGTTGCCTTCCGGCGTTACTGCAAAGACGAACAGTTCACCGTCCACGCCGGGCATCAGGTTCTGCCCCTGGCCCGGACTTTTCCCGATCATGGTGATGTCGCCTGACGCGATGTCGATCTCGTACAGGTCGAGCTCGGCGGTGCTTCGTGCGTTCAGCAGCACTGTGTAGACACCCTTGCGGCCACGGGCGGGTTCGAGTCCCATGGCGCGGGCACCGGGGAACGGCGTCAGGTCCACTGCTGGTGCGTCGGGGTCGGAGAGGTCGATGCGGTACACGTGGTGGTTCTCGTCGCCGCCGAAGTCCTGCATGTACAGCAGCCACCGCGGGTCGTCGGTCCACCGGAAGTTCAGGACGCTGCGGGCGTCGTCGGCGGTCAAGCATCGGGCTTCGGTCTCGGTGGACGCGTCGGCCGCGAGGTCCTGGACCCACACGTTCAGACGGTTCTCCCACGGCGCGAGGAAGGCGATTTTCTCACCGTCCGGGGAGATCGCGGCGCCGGATCGGACGGGCGGGCCGAAGAACTCCTCGAGGGAAAGCAGTTCGGGTGTGGACATGTGGAGACTCCTCTCGGTGAACATCAGAGTGTGCAGCGAGCATCTTCGGGTGGGGATTGAAGGTCGACGAGGTAGTCCGCGACGATGTCGCCCACGCAGTCGCTCGTTCCGCCGAATGCCACGGTGTGCTGTTCACCTTCAACGGTCAGCAGGGATCCGCCGAGTGTGTCAGCCAAACTCACACCGCCCTCGTACGGCGTGGACGCATCACCGGTGATCGAGATGGTCAACGTGTCGGGCAGCCCATCGATGTCGGTGGCGTACGGCATGCCGAGAGTCGGCTCGGCAGGCCAGAATTCGCACGGGTCACGCGCCCCTTCCGGTCCGAGGCCGGCGTCGGTGAACGGTGCAATTTCCTGGATTCGGCGTTTCAGCTCGACTTCCTGCTCCGGGGTGTTGCGCTCCTCGTCCATGCAGTTGATGGCGTACAGCGCCTCGGGGAAATTCGGGTAGGTCCCGTCGGCGTCACGTCCACCGAAGACGTCGTTGATCTTCAGGAGCGTGTCTGCATGGCCTGCCTGCAGTTCAGAGATGCCTGTGGTGATAATCGGCCACACCGAGGAGTCGTACAGGCCTGCCAACACAGCCCCGTATGCGGCGTCGAAATCCATCTTTCGTCCGTCTCCGGTGACGATCGGATCGTCGATCAGCGGCCGGGCTATATTCTGAAAATTCTCGACAGCTTTGCTCGGGTCCGTTCCCAGCGGGCAGTCCGCCGCGGTGGCACACGCCGCGGCCATCTCGTCGAAGGATCGCTGAAAACTCGTGAATTGATCGATACGACGCTCAGCGGAGTGCTGTTGCGGGTCGATGGCGCCGTCGAGAACCATGGCCCGCACGTTCTGCGGGAACATCTCGGCGTAGACCGCTGCGAGGCGAGTTCCGTAGCTTTGGCCCAAGTAGCTCAGCTTGTCGTCGCCGAGCACTGCCCGGAGGACATCCAGGTCGCGAGCAGCGTCGCGGGTCCCGACGTGGGCGAGAACGTCCTCACCTCCCGATCGCTCCGCGCACTTGTCGACGAGGTCGCGTGCGCCGTCCTCGGACAGCGTTCTCGACCCGGTCAGAACCGTCGTGTAGCTCGTTCCTGCCTCGTAGTCCTCGTCGGTGAAGCAGTCGATGGCGGGTGTGGACGCGCCCACTCCGCGGGGGTCGAATCCGACCAGATCGAAGTTCTCGGTCAGCGGACTGTCCGCCAATGTGGTTGCGCCTGCGGCAGCCATGCTCATTCCAGGGCCGCCCGGTCCCCCGGGGTTCATCAGGAGCGACCTGATCGGTTCTCCTTTCGCAGGCACCTTCAGCAGTGCGATCTGCGCTGTCCGACCCGTCGGGTCCTCGTAGTTCAGCGGCACTTCCACACGGGCGCACTCGAATGCAGGGTCACTGGTGAACGCTGCTTCGTCGGCCGATGTCATGCCGTACCCCGCGCACGGCTCGAAAGTCACGTCCTGGTCGTAGAAGCGCTGGAAGTCCGGCTGCTCATCCTGCTGCGGCTGCGCCAGAGTCTCTGTCTGGGTCCCGCTACAGGCTCCGAGCACGAGAAGTGAGATTGTGGCTGCGGCGAAGACAGCCGCGGGTCTGAATCTGGGCATCGGTGATCGACTCCGGTCAGTTGTGTTTCTTCAGTTTCAGCGAGATTCGACGCATCACGTCGAGCTGCGCGGGGTTGTACAGCTCCGTCAGTGCGATATGGAAGGCACGTGCGGCTCGTTGCGGTCCGATTTCGGCAGCGGCGCTGTCGAACGGTTCGGGGTAGCGCGCGGTCAGCTCGCGGACATGCGGCGCCATGCGCGCTGCGAGGTCGGCCCTGGTGGCTTCGTCGGCGTCCGCAGGGAGGTTGTCGAATTCAGAATCGGCGGGTGTTCTTGGTGCGTTTCGGATGAGTTCGCCGTAGGCGTCGAGGGCCGTCGGGGTGAGGATGGTGCTGGCGAACGACACGAAGGTTCGGTCGGCCGTCGACAACTCTTCGGCCGCATCCGCCAATTCGGGTGGCAGATCTGTCGGTGTCGCATCGCGCAGGATCATCGCGAGTTCGACGCGGGCCCGTTGCAGCTGGTCGATCGAGGCGGCGAGCTCGGCGTCGAGGGTCCGTAGCGCCTCCTCCTGGTGGTCGCGGCTCTCTCCCATGGCTGCGATCTGCGCGAGCGAGAAGCCGAGGCCTGTCAGGCGCTTGATCTGGACGAGGCGCACGAGATGCGCGACGCCGTACTGCTTGTAGCCGTTACCCTTTCGTGCGGGCTCGTCGAGCAACCCGACCTCGTGGTAGTGCCGCACCGACTTCAGAGTGGTGCCTGCGAGATCTGCGACCTCCTTGGTGCTCCAACCCATTGTGTTCACTCCCGTTCGTCGTGGTCCAGTGTTGACTATGCCGTTGGGGCATAGTCAACGTCAGCGGACGAACTGCTTGCTGGAGTGTCGGAATGCCCAAACGGCCACGAGAACAGCGAGGGCGAACATCGGGGTACCCATCGCGATGTTGTCGCTTGCCAGGGCGATAGGACCACCTGATTGCCAGTGGGTAGGGACCACCTAAACGGCCAGTCTTGATATGCAGGGTTGCCGGTGAAGTACTGAATATGCTGTGCAGCAGTGCTTTGCGTCTTCCTCGCGTCTCGAAGCCGGATCAATGCGCGGGGTCCTGACGCCGCGCAGACGCCGTCGGGGTGACTGATCGGCCCAGGAATTTCGGACACTGGACCCGCTTAGGATAGGGATCTACTGAAATGAGTCCGACCAGCATGAGCAGATCACGGCGATCTTTCTCGGCAGAGTTCAAGGACGAACTGTGCCGAGAAGTGATCGACTCGTCCAAACCGATCAGTGAAGTCGCCAAGGCCTACGGGGTGGGCGACGACAGTCTGCGGCGGTGGCTGAGCAAGTATCGTGAGACTCACGGCGGCGGCCCCGAGAGCGAACTGACACTGACCGAGCGTGCGCGTCTGGCGCAGCTCGAACGCGAGAACCGGGAACTGCGTGCCGAGGCAGCCTTCCTGAAAAAAGCAGCATCGTACTTCGCGCGGGAGCCACGATAGTGGCGAAGTACGAGTTCATCGATTCCTATGTCGCGGACGACTCCGCGGCAACACCGATCACCGACCGATGCCGCTGGCTCGAGGTCTCGACCTCAGGATTCTACAACTGGCGCAGCCGACCGCAGTCCGCCACCTCGATCCGCAGAGATGTTCTTGCAGAACAGATCCGAGTGTTCTTCGGTGCATCGCACGGAACGTACGGTTATCGCCGCATCCATGCAGATCTCGCTGATGCCGGCATCGAATGTTCCCCAGAACTGGTTCGGTCGATCATGCGCGAGCACGACCTGATTCCGTGCCAGCCGCGTCCGTTCCGCACCACCACTGATTCGGACCCCAACAGCGACCCGGTGGTGCCGGATCTGTTGCAGCGGGACTTCACCGCGGACCGGCCGGGGATCAAGTTCGTCGGCGACATCACCTACATCCACACCTGGCAGGGGTTCGTCTACCTCGCGACGGTCATCGACTGCTTCTCTCGCAAAGTGGTGGGCTGGTCGATCGCCGATCACATGCGCACCGAGCTCGTCGCGGCTGCGTTGACGAACGCCGCGGCAACGACCCTCATCGAGCCGGGAGCGATCTTTCACTCCGATCGCGGCAGTGTCTACACCTCACGCGCCTACCGTGCTCTGGTGAGCTCTCTGGGCATGCGGTCCTCGATGGGACGGACCGGGGTGTGCTGGGACAACAGCATGGCCGAAATTTTCTTCGCGGCGCTAAAGAACGAGTGTGTCTATCGCACGATCTATTCCACCAAAGCCAAAGCGCGAGAGGACATCATCAGGTACATCGAAGGCTTCTACAACCCGCGTCGTCGACATTCAGCGCTCGGGTACCGATTCCCGAACGACGTCCACTACAGTTACCAGCAGCCCGCGATCGCGGCCTGAAAATAGTCATCTCCATTGTCCGAAATCCTCGCGGCAGATCAGTCCCCACCAACCGGGGCACGGCTGCTCTATGGAGCCATACGTGACCGCTGGGCGGAGTTCGGACGCGAGGACGGGCAGATGGGATACCCCCTCTCAGATGAGCAGGTTGCACCTGATGGGGTGGGACATCTGGCTTCATTCGAAGGATACGGGTCAATATACTGGTACCCAGTAATTGGAGCCTGGCCGGTACCTCAAAGAATCCTTGCGCTATGGCAGACAGCAGGATACGAAACTGGCGCGCTTGGATACCCCATCGCATTGCCTAAAAACCTGACGTCGGGACCCGGCTTCACAAAACAACAGTTTCAAAATGGCATGGCTGTCCTCGGAAATGACGGCAATGCAATGATCGCGGTTGGAGGCGAATAAACTTGAGACGTCCTTTCAGTGCCCTAGTGAGTGCTTTTTGCTTGACCCTTGTTGTATCAATTGCTTTTACACCGCTTGCAGCCTCCGCGCCGCCTGCAGATGGGTATACATCTTGGCGGGTCGAGGATCAAGTTGATGCGTCCGGAATTGGTGACGTTCCATTTCGGCATGGCGACTGGGATTCAGACACGGATAAAGGATTCGGAATTGACAAGATGGAGAACAAACACTCCGTGACCAATATGGATATGGTCAAATGGATCCTCCAGGTCGGCACTAAAGAACGTAAACCTGGGGAGATGCAGGATCAAGATGCGCAGTACGGGACCCAGGTCCGATCCACGGCTAGTATATTTACACGCTTCTGCGTAACCGATCCATTCAGCGGCGTACACGTCTGCGGAGACCGAAAGGGTCCTTTCAAAATGCTCGCAGTCGTGGAGGACGAAGAACATGACTTTTACTGGGTCGGTCGCGCTAGCATGAAGCCAGATCCAAACAACCCCGGAACACCAAAAGCTGGTAATCCGAACATTCTATTGGGTGCTGACTACGTCAGCGATGAGCGAACAGTCGGAATTGTTACATGCTACCAGATCGGGAGAGATGGAGCAGTCGACAAAGAAGCTAACGACTGGCAGTTCCATGAAGAGGACTGCGTAAAGGCCTCAGTCCTTGCGGCCGCGCACGAAAACGTTGCAGCCGTTTATGACCCAACGGGCGTTAGGTCACCTATTAGTCGCAAATGGTCTTCCAGGTTTCGATTGCGTAGGCGTGGTCTAAGTTTTTGCCTGTTTGCAGGGCCACCACTACCTGCTATATGCCAGGCGAAGTCCTCCGGGGCAAGGATAGGCATACTGGCTGCGGTGACAAAGACTGCAAATTTAGTGGGTCGATTACGTACCAACATTGGACCAGTAATTACTCGGTAAGAATAATCAAATATCTCTGGACCAAGAGCCGCATGAATCCAGGATTCTTCTTCCTCGTTTGAAAGGTGGTCGTATCTATTCGGTGGGCCGACAACTCCTGCCTTCGTTGATAACATCAGTTCGACATTAATCAGATAGATTGCCTCGGGCCCGTCGAACGTCCCAAAACCGCTTGGATCGCGTACGTCCCACGAGAGCGTCAGGTCAAGTTTTGAGTTTGAGAATGAGGGAGCTCGAACAACACCTAGCTCCCTCGACTGATTAACAGGCATGTTGGATAGACCAGACTTTATGAGCTCTAGTATATTATGACGTTGCTGATTCAATTTGGGTCCCCACGTACTTTGAATAACGTGATGAAAATCGAGTGGTATATCGGTCATCTTTCCTAAGATACCGTGGATCTCCAGTCTTATCCAGGGGAAAACGGCCCAGCTGCAATCTTGTCGAGAAACGGTGCGACCGGATGCGCACCAAGGACTAGTTGCACGAGCAAATCCTGTAACGGCTGCGAGCGCTTGATCGACACGACGAACACGGGGTGGGGACTTTTAGTTGGCCACCAGTGGGGACCTCGACCTGGCCACCAGTGGGTACTTTTTCATGGCCACGGACAGTCGGGATGGCCATCCCAATCGTGGGGAGACTTTCACAGCAATGCGAGAAAATGTGCGACAACTTCCGCTGAGTGCTCGGCGTTCAACCGCGTATCGCAGCTCGAACGGTAGTCGAGAAAGCTGTGCGGCCCGTCAGTTGTCGGCATGCATTCGGTTACGGAGTCGGGGATTGATTCCAAGTGCAAACCTGCGGGCCACTGCCTCGCAGCCTGGAGCACTCGTATGAATGCAGTGACCTCTCCGATTTTCGTCGAACAGTGGACTTCAGTGGCTCGACATTTAAGGCAGCGTCAAGTTTCAAGGGGTGTCAGTTTTGGGGAGGCGCCATTTTTGATGACGTTAGATTTCACGTTGGCGTTTTCGAATTTTCCAAATTTATGCAATCTGCAAGCTTTTCGCATGCAGTATTTCGAACGGTTGCATCTTTCCGGAATGCTAGATTTGAAAGAGATGTGTCCTTTGCGGCAACACGTTTTGGCGACGTCGCAGTCTTTGAAGATGCGGTGTTCAAGCAGTCCCCTGACTGGGTGTCAACCCTTTTTGCTCGTGCGGCGAATGGTCCCCCAGCGAATCGTCCTGGTTCACAGACTGGCCGCTGCGGTAGTGAGTGATGGCACTGGGTATCGACGTGACCCGCGGCAAGTCCAGCTGGTGTTGTGCAATGGGAGAGCATCGCCAACGATCAATTAGACACCTAAATCGTCGACGTCTAGCAACCAGGCCGCAGATCGGACGAGCGTAGGCGACTGCGGCCACGAACGGCCCAGCCTTAGGTTCAAAGTCGTAGGCCCACCGACTTGACGGAGGCGCACGTTCCTCCTCAGTGCGCGGGAAACAGGGGCCCGGTGGTGCGGATGCGCCCTTTCGTTGTGGAGCCTGCATAGCTCCACGATGCCCTCAACCAGCAGAATCACGACTCGAAGTCCGATTTACGAAAAAGTGAAACGCCTGTATCTCGATCTCGCAAATTCTGCCAGCGCGAGGCTTCGTTCAAATTTCAAAGAATCATGAAGAATTGGCGACAAACAATCGGCGATCAATGTAAACCCCAACTTTAGCGACAAGTAGGTCCAGCGCTGTCCTGATACTTTCAAAAAATGTTGACAGTTCGCGCACGGTTAGGTCCCGACCGATGTTCGAGAACGAAACCTCTCCATGTGCCAACAGGTTGCGTTTTGAATGGACCGTTCGAAACGCGTAGTCCACACTGGAATCAATATCTTCTGAATTCAGAAGGATGCCAAATCGTGCAAAAATTTGAACTAGCGCTTGGAGATTCAAGTTTCCGGAGAAGTAATTTCGCCGTTGACTGAGAGCCATACGGACAATATCACCACCCCCTGGACTCGCAACAGATTCGGCATGCCACTTTTCAGAGCTATCAGCCCGGGAAATATTTCCAAGCGCTAAGAGCACTAACTCGTTGCTAAACGCCGCCAACGGTTCGACTGACCCTTCGATTTCGTCCTTTATCGCTGCGACTGCTGCCGACGCTGTACCTTCGACCAGGTTGTATAGCATCAGAAGTACTGAAGCTTTGAGAGTAGGGTCGATTTCAGAGGACAATCCAAACCCCCGCGAAGTAGTAGAATCTCCCTGTGGTTTTGTCTGCTCTTCCAACCAACTCAAGAGCTGAGCAATCTCCTTGCAGCGCGATTCGTACTCCAAAAAGCTATTCATCAAATAATTCCAAGCAACTTATCGCGTACAAATTCAATACGCGCGCTAACGTTTGCCTGCGTATTGCTTGCCCCTGAGGTTACCAACGTCTTATAGGGGTCGCCATCGACCCATTCGGTCGACGGCGGAATCAGTGTCGAATCCACCGAGAGCGCCAGGGCGACGCCTACTGCGATCGAATCAAACCTGTTTCGCCTTGTTGATTTATGGTGCAACTGCTCTCTAAATCCGGCGGGAAAGTAGGCGCCAACAAAGGCTAGCATTGAATCCCATGTTTCGCGCATAACATTGGCCCTTTCCTCTGACCAATCCTTAGTGCTTGCAGCCAGATAGCTGTCAACAAGGTCCGAAATCTTGCGCGGCATGTGCTGATAACCGTCGAGGTAAGCGAAGAATCGAAGCACCAACTCATCCGCTTCCCTTCGTTTCCTGCCCGCATCCGAGATCGGCGCAAGCTTCTCAAACCGATCATCGATAGCCAACTCGCCAACGAGCGACAGAACTGGACCGTCAGACGATCCACGTCGCCTTTCCATATCTTTTAGAATGTCAGAACCATTATTGATCCGCTCAAAGATATCTCGTCGTACATTTTCATCCGCTTTTCGCGTCAACTCAATCATCCGAATTGTAGTTCGATCAAATCGACGACGGCGCGACGGCAGCAAATCCTTGATTGTCTTGCCATTCATCTCAGTTAGCTTTTGCAGATTCGTGAGAATTAAGTCACTGGAAGAAAATCGCACAATTGTACGGACACGCTGAGAACCATCAACAATTTCCAAACGGCCATCGTTTTCCTGTACATCTGCAACAAATATCGGTGGAATTGGAAGCCCGATGAGAAGACTCTCGATTAACTTCGACTGGCGCTCTTCGTTCCAGACAAACTCTCGCTGGTAGTCAGGGATATAAATCTCGCCCTCTCCGGTTTCGAGTCCTGAGTTGAACTTGTGGACCAAAACCTCCAATGGATACTCACGCGTGTCGTAGTCTACTACCGTTTCGTTTTCGACGATTTGCTTCTCGCGGGACTCTGCTTCATTCATTAATTCAACCTAGATGTATTTCTCTAAATGTGAGTTGATGGCATTTCCGATCTGTTTCGCGAGGGCCACTGGGACTGCATTTCCGATATGTCGACCGACAAGGGCGAACGACCGCAAAGTCTCGGCTTTCTCAAACTTGTAGTCCTGTGGAAATGTCTGCAACAAGGCTCCTTCTCTCAACGAAATCGCCCTGTCCTGAACGGGATGGCCAAACCTTCCGTTGCCGTAGCCGAAAAATTGAGTTGTCACGGTCGGCGCAGGAACATCCCATTCCATCCGCCCGTACACGGCCGGGAATGTTGCGCCAGATTCCCCCTTGTGGCAAGCAGCACGAAGGTCGTCCGGCCAATCTCGCCACGTCCCCCCAGGCCTGGAGTTGCGGATTCGCTCAAGATTGACCGCCGAGAGAGCGCTTGCCCGATGCGTGGGGTCGACTTTATTGGCCTCCCCCGCGCTGATCGGTACCAGTCGTCCAATCGCTTGACGAACAGTCTTTGCCTTCGCAACATTGGATGCGGGGAGTGCAATCGGGGCTAGTCTCGATGCCATCAACACCAAACGTTTCCGCGTTTGGGGGACACCGAACCCACTTGCGGGGAGTGTCTCCCAAGAGATGTGGTAGCCAGCAGAAGCCAGAGTTTCTAAGAAGCCGTTGAACGCTGGATGTCGACTCACTGCTGGCACGTTCTCCATACTGACGACTGCGGGACGCAGATCGTCAACATACTTGGCGAATCGCAGGACAGGCGCTGACGGATCTTCCTTCGAGGTACCGCGCGAGTATTTGGAGTACGGCTGACATGGGGCGCAACCGACCAAGACCCGTACCGCTCCGGCACTCCACATGGACTCGATCTCGTCCGACGAAGTCTCGAGCAAGTTGGCGTGCACGAACCTGGCATCATTGTTTACCGAGTAGGCGTATTCGCAGTCTGCATCAGAATCAAGACCTGCGACCACATTGATGCCAGAATCCTCAAGCCCCCTTGTGAGACCACCGACGCCACAAAAGAGATCTACGACCTGAACCGCAGATGGAGAGGTAGCTGTCCTTGCAACGGACAAGTGTGGCTCCTTCTCTGCCGTCATCACACAGACTAGCCAACGATACCGGCCGTGGAGAACACTCTGAACACCCGGACCATCAGGGATCCATGTGGCGAAGTCGGCGGTCATTGTCATGCCGATGGCCAGCGAAGGAACTAGTTGCGGCACAAGTTAGGACAACACTCGAGCCGGTGGTACGTGTCGTGGCTACATCTGCGATCGACGACGTCCGCTCGGCTCGCTAGCTTCGTTCTCACATTCGCAATGGACCGGTAGGCCACCTTGGCGCTCAGTGACCCGTTTGTCGGTCGGTAGCAGTTGCTACGGCTGTGATGGAGGGAACATCCGGGGAGGCCGAAAGACAACTGAAAGTCAATCGAAAAACGAGTACCGGCACTGCACAAGGACGAAAAAAGCGGCCCCGGATTTCTCCGGAACCGCCTGTGACCTGCAATTGTGTGTCGGGCTGACAGGATTTGAACCTGCGACCACTTGACCCCCAGTCAAGTGCGCTACCAAGCTGCGCCACAGCCCGCCGCGCCCCGTAAGGCGCTCGATGAGATTACCCCAGCCCCACCCCTGAGAGGAAATCGCCTGCTCAGGGGCGGATCGGAGCACTGGTCAGCGGTGTCCCTTGCCGGGCCGTTCGCGCTTCTCGCGGATACGGACCGAGATTCGCACGGGGCTGCCGTCGAAGTTGAACTCCTCGCGCAGACGCCGCTCGATGAACCGGCGGTAGCCGGCCTCGAGGAACCCCGTGGTGAAGAGCACGAACGTCGGTGGACGCGTCGTCGCCTGTGTCGCGAACATGATCCGCGGTAGTCGTCCGCCACGCATCGGAGGCGGCGTCGCCGCGACAACTTCCTTGAGCCAGGTGTTGAGCCTGCCCGTCGGGATGCGCTTGTCCCAGGACTCGAGTGCCGTCTCGAGCGCAGGAACGAGCTTCTGGACGGCCCTACCGGTGTGGGCGGAGATGTTGACGCGCTGCGCCCACGGAACCCGAGCGAGGTCGCGGTCGATCTCTTTCTCGAGCTGCATCCGGCGGTCCTCGTCGACGAGGTCCCACTTGTTGAAGGCCAGCACCAGCGCACGGCCAGCGTCGGCCACCATGCTCAGTACCCGCAGATCCTGCTCCGAGATCACCTCGGAGGAGTCGATCAGCAGGATCGCGACCTCGGCGGCCTCGATGGCGGACTTCGTGCGCAGCGACGCGTAGAACTCGGCGCCACTAGCATGACTGACTCGCTTACGCAGCCCCGCGGTATCGACGAATCGCCATGTCTTGCCGCCCAACTCGACGAGCGAGTCGACCGGGTCGACGGTGGTGCCCGCGACATCGTGCACCACGGAACGCTCGTCACCGGACAGCTTGTTGATCAACGAGGACTTGCCCACATTGGGCTTGCCCACCAACGCAACTCGCCGCGGACCGCCGCCGGGAATGCCCTCACGGGGCGTCTCCGGAAGTGCTTCGAGCACGTTGTCGAGTAAGTCACCGGTACCGCGGCCGTGGGTCGCGGACACCGAATGCGGCTGACCGAGACCCAAAGACCACAGTGAAGCGACCTCGGATTCGGTACGGGAGTCGTCGACCTTGTTGGCCACCAACAGCACTGGTGTCTTCGATCGCCGAAGCACCCGCGCGACAGCCTCATCCGTGGTGGTCGAACCCACCCGAGCATCGACCACGAGCAGGATCGCGTCGGCTGTGTTCATCGCCAACTCGGCCTGGCGAGCCACGGACTGCTGCAGCCCCTTGGCGTCGGGTTCCCAACCGCCGGTGTCCTGCACCATGAAACGTCGTCCGGACCAGTTGGCCTCGTACGACACACGGTCACGCGTCACACCGGGCACATCCTCGACCACTGCCTCGCGGCGGCCGATGATGCGGTTGACGAGTGTGGACTTGCCGACGTTGGGACGACCCACCACAGCGAGCGTCGGAACCGCTACGGCGGCTTCACCGTTCTCGTCCTCGGTGAGATCGACGAGTTCCCACTCCCCCTCGTCGTTCCACGTTCCGTCGTTCGCGGCTTCGGCCGAATACAATTCCTCGGTCACTGCTTCACTCCAGTTCTGTCTTGCACAACCTGCAGCAACGCGGCGATGACGCCGTCCATGCCCAGGTCGCTGGTGTCCACGATGACGGAGTCCTCGGCAGGCCGCAACGGAGATACGGCGCGAGTGGAGTCCGCATGATCGCGGCGTTGAACATCGGCGAGCACGGCGTCGTAATCATCGCCGCGTCCCTCTTCGACGTTCTGTTTGTTGCGACGGTCTGCGCGTGCCTCCGGCGTTGCCGTCAGGAATACCTTGACGTCGGCGTTCTTCAGCACGACTGTGCCGATATCGCGGCCCTCCACGACGATTCGCGGCGCGGACGCCGCGATATCGCGCTGCATCTGCACCAGCAGCTCACGCACGCTCGGCACTGCCGACACGGCGGAGACGGCCTTGGTGACGGCTGCGCCGCGGATCTCGGAAGAGACGTCCTCACCGCCCATCGTGACGGTTTCGGCGGCGGGATCGGTGCCGATGTCCAGCGGCAGAGTAGCCACGAAGTCGGCGACCTTGCCTGCATCGGTCGGATCGACGCCGGCACGCAGCACCCACACCGTCGCCACACGGTACATCGCACCGGTGTCGAGGTAGCGGGCATCGAGTGCAGCGGCCAGCCTGCGGGAGACCGTTGACTTACCGGTTCCCGACGGCCCGTCCATGGCGATGACGAGACCCGCCATCACAGACCGACCGACTCGTAGAGCTTGCCGATCTCGCCGCGACCCAGAACGCGAAGAGTTCCGGGTCGCTGATCGCCGAGCGCGATGTTGCCGACGTCGGTGCGCACGAGGCGACCGACGGGGTAGCCGACCTTCTCGAACAGACGCCGCACGATGTGCTTGCGGCCTTCGTGGAGGGTGATGCGTACGAGGGACTTGCCCTCGCTGACATCGAGCAGCGAGTAACCGTCGACCTTGACGGGTCCGTCGTCGAGCACGACACCCGAGCGCAGTTGTTTGCCGACCTCACGCGGGATGGTGCCGAACAATGTCGCGAGGTAGGTCTTGGACACCTCGAACGACGGGTGCATCAGCCGGTGAGCAAGATCACCGTCGTTGGTGAACAGCAACAGCCCCTCGGTGTCGGCATCTAGCCGTCCGACGTGGAAGAGACGCTGCCCTGCCTGCACGCGCTCGGAGACGATATCGCCGACGCAGGGGCGGCCCAGATCGTCGGACATCGTGCACTGCCACCCGCGTGGCTTGTTCATCGCGAGGTGGACGAGCTCTTCCTTGACGACGATGCGGGTGCCGTCGACGCGGACGATGGCCACATCGGGATCGATGCGGTTGCCCTGCTCGGTGACGATGCGTCCGTCGACCTCGACGCGGCCGTCCGCGATGAGCTCCTCGGCTGCGCGACGCGAGGCGACACCGGCCTGCGCGAGCACCTTCTGTAGCCGAACACCTTCACCGCGCGGCACGTGGCGACGCTTGGTGTCGGACTCGATGTACTGATGCTTCGCCGGCTTGGCGTTGTTGATGATGGTCGACGGTGCCTGCTTCTTCTGCGGCTTCGGCGGCTTGGGCCGAGACGGCTTCTTGCGCGGCACGGCGTCGTTGCTGCGGTCGTTCACACCACTGTCCGCAGACTGGTCCTCGAAAGGTTTGCGCTGCTCAGCGCCCTTGCGTGGGGCTGCGGAACGGGGAGGCCGGGGCCCGGTGGGCTTTCCTCCGGCGCGGGGCGAGTCCCCTGTGCGGCGTCCCTCGCGCGGCTCCTCCGACCTACCTGTGGTCGGCTTCCTGCGCGGATCCTGTCGTTTGTTTCTGTCCGGTGTGCCATCACGGCGAGCGGGCTTGTTCACTTCTTTACCTATCAGTCGTCCGAGTCGAGCTCGGCTACCGGATCGGGTTTCGATCCGCGGTTCTTGGTGGAGCGGGTCACTCTCGGGTCGGTATCCATGCTGTCGCTGATCTCGTCGATCAGGTCCACTCCCGGCAGCAACGGCGCCAGTTCAGGCAGATCCGTCAGTGAAGCCAGGCCGAGCCGTTCCAGGAACAGCTCGGTGGTGGAGTACATCGTGGCATTCGATTCCGGGTCGACTCCAGCTTCCGAAATCAGACCGCGAGCGAGCAACGTGCGCATCACTCCGTCTACGTTGACTCCTCGCACGGCGCTGACTCGCGCGCGGGTCAACGGTTGACGATATGCGATAACGGCGAGAGTCTCCAGTGCCGCACGTGTGAGCTTCGACCGAGCTCCATCGAGAAGGAGCCTCTCGACGTACGGCGCGTAGACCGTGCGGGTGTAGAAACGCCACCCGTCGCCGGCGTAGCGAAGGTCGATTCCGCTGCCACGCTCGGTGAAACTCGCGGCCATCCGCTCGAGCATCGGCTTGATCCGGGCGACATCGCTGCCGACCGCCGACGCCAACAGCTCGTTCGACGCGGGCGAATCGACGACGAGCAACACGGCCTCGAGCGCGGACTCCAGCGTGGCGTCGTCGAGCTCGTGCTCGTCCTCGGCGACTTCGTTCGTCAGTTCATCCATAGTCCACCGCCGCCACGACAATCTCGTCGGACTTCGCCTTCCCCGTCCAGCTGACCATCAGCTCCCCCAACGGCTCCGGTTGATCGAATGCGAGCACCTGCTCACGGAACAACTCCAGCAGCGCCAAGAATCTGGCCACGATCTCGACGGTGCTCTCACATCCCTCGGTGAGCTCGCCGAACGGCGTCCACATGTTCTCGCCCTTGGCTTCGAGTCGTTCGAGCACCCACCGCGCCTGCTCGGGCACCGAGACCGAATGCTGATGAATGTGGTCCAGACCCACCGTGGGTATCGGTTTGGGCCGGAACGCGGCAGCCGCGATATCGGCAAAACGAGCCGGGTCGACGCCGAGGAGCACCTCGGGGATGAGGTCGGTGTAGCGATCCTCCACCGAGACCGACCGCGGATAACGCCGCAGTGCAGCAGCTTCGAGCTCTCCGAACAACTGCGCCACCTGCTTGTACGCGCGGTACTGCAGCAGCCGCGCGAACAGTAGGTCGCGTACCTCCAGCAACGCCAGGTCCTCGGCGTCCTCGACATCACCGGACGGCAGCAACCTGGCGGCCTTGAGGTCGAGCAACGTGGCTGCGACGACGAGGAACTCGGTTGTCTGATCGAGCCCCATCTCGCGGCCGAGGCTCTTGGTGAACGCGATGAAATCGTCGGTGACGGTGTGCAGCGCCACCTCGGTGACATCGAGGCGATGTTGACTTATGAGCGTCAACAGCAGATCGAACGGGCCTTCGAAGTTGAGCAAGCGAACGCGAAACCGCGACGGATCCTCGTTTTCAGGGACCTCGACGGCGACGTTCTCGGCAACGGACTGCGTCATCGACTACGGGCCGGACCGGTAGATCACCTCTCGGGCCAACGCCCGATAGGCCTGTGCGCCAGAAGATTTGGGCGCCCACGTGGTGATCGGCTCCCCCGCCACACTGGTTTCCGGGAAACGCACGGTCCTGGTGATCACCGTGTCGTAGACGACATCGCCGAACACCTCGACCACCCGCGTCATCACCTCACGTGAATGCAGCGTGCGCGCATCGAACATCGTGACGACGATTCCCGCAAGCTTGAGTCGCGGATTGAGCCGGTCGCGCACCTTCTCGACGGTGTCGTTGAGCAAGGCGAGTCCGCGCAAACTGAAGTACTCGCACTCCATCGGAATGAGCACCTCGTCGGCGCAGGTCAGGGCATTGACCGTCAACAGGCCGAGAGAAGGCTGGCAATCGATCAGTACGTAGTCGTACCGATCGAGCACCGGGTGCAGCACCCGGCCGAGGGTCTGCTCGCGGCCGACCTCCGTGACGAGCTGAATCTCGGCGGCCGAGAGATCGATGTTGCTGGGCAGCAGATCGAGATTCTCCACGCGGGTACGCATGAGCACGTCGTCCGCGGAGATCTTCGGCTCCACCAGCAGGTTGTAGACAGTCAGGTCCAGCTCGTGGTGCGCGACGCCCAGGCCCGCGGACAGTGCGCCCTGCGGGTCGAGGTCGACGAGGAGGACCCGGCGCCCGTAAGCGGCGAGCGAGGCACCGAGATTGATGGTCGACGTGGTCTTACCGACGCCGCCCTTCTGATTGCACATCGCGATGACCTTGGCAGGGCCATGGCTGGAGAGTGGCGTCGGCTGGGGTACCTCGCGGGTCTTGCGCCCGGTCGGACCCAGCTCGTTGGCCGCCGGAACGACGTCTCGTGTCTCACGGCTGGTTTCGGGTTGGCGCGTGTGGAACAGGGCACCGTCGCTGTGGGAATGCTCGGTCGACAGGCCGTCGGGAACTGCCTCGTAGGACCGGTACGACGTATCGGCAACGCGCGGCGCCATCTGCCCTGGGCCTGACTCCGCCGCTGGCGGCTGCGGTGTCGACACTTCCTCAGCGCCCCCTGTCCATTCGTCTGTTGGCGTGTGTACTGCCAACGGTTAACGCTACCGCGTACACGTGCGGCACCTTCGCCGGACACGCGCAAAACCATCAGCGGGCGCGCGGGTGCGCCCCAGCCCACACTTCTCGCAGCGTGTTGACGGTCACGAGCGTGTAGATCTGCGTCGTGGTCACCGATGCGTGGCCCAGGAGTTCCTGCACCACTCGCACATCGGCGCCGCCGTCGAGCAAGTGGGTGGCGAAGGAGTGGCGCAGCGTGTGCGGCGACACCGGCGTCGCGATCCCCGCTTTTTCTGCGGCGGAATGCAGAACCTGCCATGCGCTCTGACGCGAGAGCCGACCGCTGCGCGCGTTGAGGAACAGTGCCGGCGTCGCCTTCTTCGCCAGCGCGGGCCGGCCTCGGACGAGATAGGCGTCGATCGCTTCGATCGCGGGGCGGCCGACGGGCACGAGGCGCTGCTTGTCTCCCTTACCGTGCAGCACGACCGACCGATTGTCGGTATCGATGTCGTCGACGTCGAGTCCCACCGCCTCGGAGATCCGCGCGCCGGTCGAGTACAGCAGCTCGAGCAGGGCCTTGTCCCGCAGCCCGCGCGGTGCATCCTCGCCTTCGACGCCGGCCGAGTCGAGTATGGCGATCACGTCGTCGAGCGGAAGGGACTTGGGCAGCCGACGGCTCGGCGTGGGCGGCTTGACGGCGCTGGCCACGTCGAGCCGAGTCATCCCCTCGGCCGCCGCGAACTTGTGCAGTCCGCGCACGGCGATGAGTGTTCGAGCGGCCGAGCTCGCGGCGAGCGGCGGGAACTCCTCGCTCCCCCGGCGCAGGTCGACGACGAACGCCGACACATCGCCTTCGCTCACCCGGTCCAGATCGTCGATCCGGTGCCCGGACAGAAAGGCCTCGTACCGCCGAAGGTCCCGGCGGTACGAGGACAGTGTGTTCTTGGCAGCACCGCGCTCGACCTCGAGGTGGTCGAGGTAGGTCGATATCTGGTCTGCCAGCACGGGCGACTACCCGCGCGGATTCTTCCGACGCTCGAAGGTAGTCGGGAGATCCGGCCACGGAGCGTCGGCGGGGCGAAGGGCCGTCGAACCGGCCCGATGTGCGGCAAGAGCGAGTATCCCGGAGACGGCCGAGGCGTTGACGATATCGCCGGACAATGTGCGCTCGACCGCCTCGGTGAGCGGGACGAACTCGAGCACGATATCGGCTTCCTCGTGCTCGGCCTCGGGACGATCGACCTCGCTCAATCCCTCGGCGAGAAAGATCCGAACGATCTCGTCGGTGAATCCCGGTGACGCTGCGACATCGACGAGCACCGACCACCGCTCCGCGGCGAGACCGGTTTCCTCGGCCAGCTCACGCTTGGCTGCCTCCACCGGAGGCTCGCCGATCTCGTCCAACAATCCCGCAGGCAACTCCCACAGGCGACGGCCCATGGGGTGACGGTACTGCTCGATCATCGCGATCCGGCCTTGATCGTCTACGGCAGCGACACCGACCGCACCGTGGTGCTCGACCACTTCACGCTCGGCGACGCGTCCCCCGGGCATCTCGACCTGGTCGAGTCGCAGCGCCAGGATTGCGCCCTCGTAGACGGTCCTCGTTCCGACGGTGGCGAATTCGAAACGCGTCCCCTCGGGCGATTCGGTCATCCGATGCTCTCGGCGGTGGCTCCCGACACCGGGAACTCCGAGTCCGTGCCGGCCTGCTCGTCGCTGCCGCCGTCACCATGAATGTCGACGGGAAGCCGTTCGGCCGCCTTGTATTTCAGCGCTGCATTGACCAACGCCGCAAACAGCGGGTGCGGACGGGTCGGACGGCTCTTGAGCTCAGGATGAGCCTGCGTGCCGACGAAGAACGGGTGCGTGGAGGCAGGCAATTCGACGAACTCGACGAGATGACCATCCGGCGAGGTTCCGCTGAAGACCAGTCCGCTCTTGGAGATCCGATCGCGGTAGGTGTTGTTGACCTCGTAGCGGTGACGATGGCGCTCGGAGACCTCTGTGGTGCCGTAGGCACCGGCAACTACCGATCCCTTGAGCAGCGTCGCTGGATACGCCCCGAGTCGCATCGTGCCACCGAGGTCGGCTTCACCGGCGACGGCATCTTCCTGGTCCGCCATCGTCGAGATGACGGCGTGCTCGGTCTCCGGTTCGAACTCGGCCGAGTTGGCGTCGGTGAGTCCGACCGACCGCGCAGCTTCGATGACCATGCACTGCAGACCCAAACACAGACCCAGCAGCGGAACTTTGCGGACACGGGCGTATTCGATGGCACCGAGCTTGCCTTCGATACCGCGGATACCGAACCCGCCGGGAACAAGCACGGCGTCGACGTCACCGAGCGCTGCCTGGGCACCAGCAGGTGTTGCGCACTCGTCGGAGGGCACCCACTTGATCTCCACCTTGGCGCGGTGCGCGAAACCACCCGCGCGCAACGCCTCGGTGACCGACAGGTAGGCGTCGGGCAGATCGACGTACTTGCCGACGAGTCCGACCCGCACCGTCTCGCGGGGCTCGTGGACGCGCTCGAGGAGACCGCCCCACACCGTCCAGTCGACGTCACGGAACGGCAATCCGAGCTTGCGAACGACGTAGGCGTCGAGTCCCTCCTTGTGGAGGACCTTGGGGATGTCGTAGATCGACGGCGCGTCCGGGGTGGAGATGCATCCGTCGACGTCGACGTCGCACATCAGCGCGATCTTGTTCTTCAGCCCGGGGGTGACCTCACGGTCGCAGCGCAGGATGAGCGCATCGGGCTGAATACCGATGCTTCGAAGCGCGGCCACGGAATGCTGCGTCGGCTTGGTCTTGAGCTCACCGGACGGAGCGAGGAACGGAACGAGGGAGACGTGCAAGAAGAAGACGTTCTCCCGGCCCACATCGTGGCGGACCTGGCGGGCGGCCTCGAGGAACGGCTGCGACTCGATGTCGCCGACGGTTCCGCCGATCTCGGTGATGACGACGTCGGGTAGATGCCCCTGTAGATCCGGGCCGTTCATCGCCAGGATGCGCCGCTTGATCTCGTCGGTGATGTGCGGGATGACCTGAACGGTGTCGCCGAGGTACTCCCCGCGACGTTCCTTGGCGATGACCGTCGAGTACACCTGTCCGGTGGTGACGTTGGCGAAACCGGAGAGATCACGATCGAGGAAACGTTCGTAGTGGCCGACGTCGAGGTCGGTTTCGGCCCCATCCTCGGTGACGAACACCTCACCGTGCTGGAACGGGTTCATCGTTCCGGGATCGACGTTGAGATAGGGATCGAGCTTTTGCATGGTGACGCGTAGACCACGTGCTGTCAGCAGCTGGCCGAGGCTCGACGCCGTCAGGCCCTTGCCTAGCGAGGACGCGACGCCCCCACTGACGAAGATGTGCTTTGTGTCAGATCGCGACTGAAGGCGTGACAATGATGCTCCCGTGACCACTCTGCAGGGCTTGCTCCTGCCAGAGAGCTGGCAAGAGAGGTAATGCGTGAAAAATGGGCCTGCTACCCACGGGACTTCACGGTAACACCTTTGCGCGGATCCATCGCGAACGGCACGCGTGAGCGCGGAAATTACAGAGCCGGGGCTCCGACGGTGACGGCTGTGGCGTTCGGTCCCGTTCCGTACCGACCGGCAGCGCCGTCCAGCTGTTCCTGGAGAGCCAACGCGGTGGTGACGCGGCCCGCCACACGATCGACGTTGTCCACCGTGCTCACCCCGGCCGACAATGCAGCGTCGGCGCGCACGACCGCGATGGGGCCGTTGCCCTCGGCAGCCGCGGTTCGACCGGCCAGGACCGTGCCGGCACCTCTGCCGTCGAGGCCACCGGCGAACCTCGCAACGATTGCTCCGCGATTGCCGTCCTCACTGCTGCTGCCACCGGTGACGAGCACCGCGAGCTGAGCGGGGGCGACTGCACCGTTGTCGTAGGCGATGAACCCGCCGCTGCGCAACGTTTCCAGCGCCAGCGCCAACTCTTCCGGCGAGGACTGCGGCTGAGCCGTTTCCGGGTTGAGCAGGAGCACCGAGCCGAGCAAGTCGCCCGCCATGCTGCCCTGATCGACCGCTCCCGTACGCAACTGAATGCCGGCGGGTACCACGTTGGTCAGTCTGGTTCGCAGATCGTCGCCGCTGGCAGCGGAAACGAACGAGTCGGTGAGCGAGACGCGTCCCGTCACGGCGGCGCCGGACGCTCCGATCGCGTTCTCGATGCCGTCGACATCACCGGGATCGGCGTCGGGGGTGGTGATCACCACGACGCTGCGATCGGCCAGCGCGTCACGTACTACGCGGCCGGACACCGCGTCGTCGAAGCTGTCGGCGGCATTGAGTTGCTCGCCGAGCCGGTTGTTCGTTTCCTGCAACGCACCGATCTCGTTCTCGAGATCGGACTTGTCATCGCGCAATCCCGAGACCAGTCCGCTCGAGAGCAGTCCCGACCCGAGCACCACTCCGATGGCAAGTGCAATGAAGATCGCCGCGATCGAGATGGCGTGTTGACGCATGGAAATCACTCGAGCAGCCCCTGAACCCACGTAGCGAACGAATTCCACAGTTGGACAGCCCAGTCGAGAACTTCGCCGCCCATGTTGGACACGACGAGAGCGACGATGATCGCAACCAGCGCCGCGAGAACGAGCAGCGCGATGGCTCCGCCCGACACACGACTGCGATACAGCGTTGCCACGGCCTTGGCGTCGACAAGCTTGGCGCCGACCTTCAACCGGGTCATGAAGGCTGCGGGGTTGGTGTTCCGGCGTCCCCGATCGAAGAACTCGTCGAGACTCGCAGGAGAGCCGACAGTGACGATGAGCGAGGCACCGTGATGATCGGCGAGGAGCAACGCCAGATCTGCGGGCGCACCCGTCGCCGGGAACGTCATGGCGCCGATACCGAGGTCCTGGATTCGTTCCAGTCCGTTGGCGTGCCCGTCGGAGTCGGCCGGAAGAACTACCTCCGCGCCGCATTTGAGCGTCTGGGCCGTGATGTCCTCGGGATCACCGACGATGAGGTCGGGACGGTAGCCCGCCTTCATCGCGGTGTCCGCGCCTGCGCCGACACCGATGATGATCGGTGCGTACTCCTTGATGAACGGCTTGAGGTTCTTCAGGTCCTCGGCATGACCGGGGCCGTCCGCGACCACGACGACGTGGCGGTCCTGCAGCACGATGTCCACATCCGGTACGCCGACGCCGTCGATGAGCAACGGGCTCTCGCTGCGGATGAACTCGATGGTGTTGCCCGAGAACGCCTCGAGGTGATCCACCAGACCGGTCTTGGCCTCGATCATCTTGTCCGAGATCTCGGCTTCGCTCTGCTCCTCGCCCTTGGCGAGTCGCCGATCCCCGGTGTAGATACCGCCCTCGTTGAGGCGGATCTTGGATCCGTCCTTGATCTTCTTGAAGACCTCGGAGCCCGCGGAGTCGATCAACATGATGCCGTTGGCGACGATGGCCTCGGGGCCGAGGTTCGGGTATCTGCCCGATATCGACGGGGAGGCGTTGACGACGGCCAGCACCCCCGCCTCGACGAGCGCGTCTGCCGTCAGGCGATCCAGGTCGAGTTCGTCGAGAACGACGACATCTCCCGGACCGACACGCTTGAGCAGCTTGGCTGTGTTGCGATCGACCCGGGCGATACCGCTGATCCCGGGCAACGAATCCTGACTACGTGATAACAGTGCCGGCATCTTCATGTTCTTCATGATGACTCCGGCGACACACCCGACGTTGGAGGCGCGCCGAAACAACTACCACACTGTTCACATCTGCAACAAGTGCCGGGGTCAGCGTTCGCGGTCTGCCCGTGCTGTCGCCAGTAGCTCCTCGGCGTGGGCTCGGCCTGTCTCCGTATCGTCCAGACCGGCCAACATACGGGCGAGCTCTACGACACGTTCGGTTGCAGACAACGTCTTCACACCGCTGTTCGCGGCGCCCCTCTTGGCATCGGACTTGTCGACGACGAGATGCGTGTCGGCGAATGCCGCCACCTGAGGAAGGTGGGTGACGACGATGACCTGGTGCGTGCGGGCCAATCGCGCCAGACGACGGCCGACCTCGACAGCCGCGCGACCACCCACTCCGGCGTCGACCTCGTCGAACACCATCGTCGCGCCCTTGTCCGAACCAGCGAGCACCACTTCCAGTGCCAGCATTACCCGGGACAGCTCACCGCCGGAGGCACTCTTGCTGATCGGGAGCGCCTGCGCGCCGTCATGCGCGGACAGCTTGAACTCCACCTCGTCGACGCCGCTGCTGCCTGCGTGGAGGTCGACTCCGTCGACGGTCAAGGGCGCGGAATCCTGCGGTCCCGCGGGGATGGTTCGGAGATCTAGCTCGATCTTGGCCTTGCCCATCGCCAAACCGGCGAGCTCGCCGCTGACCGCTTTCGCGAGCTTGACCGCGGTCTTGCTCCGTGCGGCCGAGAGCTTGCTCGCAGCGGCGGCGACCTGCTCCGATGTCTCCTTCACTCGTGTGGACAACTCGGCCAGCGCGTCGGCCGAGACGTCGATCCTCGACAGCCGCTCACGTGCGTCCTCCGCCCACGCGATCACGCCGTCGACGTCTGCGGCGTACTTGCGGGTAAGGCCTTTGAGCTCGGCCTGCCTGGTCAGAAGCGTCTCCAGGGCACTCGGGTCCGAGGGCAGGTCGGAAAGGTAGGAGGTGATGTCGGCTCCGACATCGGTCACCACAGCCATGGCCTCGTTCAGCCGAGGAAGCAGGTCCGTCAGAACCGCGTCGTCGACACTTTCGAGCCGAGTGCGTGCGGCGCCGAGCAGATGCAGCGCCGAGACGCTCTCGCCGAGATCGTCGGATGCACCGACGAGTGCGGCCCCGGCGCCAACTGCCGACTCCCGCAGCGAATCGAGGTCACCCAGTCGACGCACGTCGGCGGAGATGGTCACATCTTCCTGCGGCTGCGGGGCGACAGCATCGATTTCCTGGAGCCCGAATTGCAGTCGATCGGCTTCCTGTGCGAGTTCTCGACTGCGTTCGGTGCGATCGATCAGTTCGGTTCTCGCAGCCAGCCATTGGGACCGGGCGGCGCGATACTTCTTCAGCGGACCGGCGACGGACTCCCCGGCGAAGCGGTCGAGTGCTTCGAGTTGGCGATCCGATCGCAGCAGCCGGAGCTGGTCGTTCTGGCCATGCACGGTGAGCAGCGAATCGGTGAACCCCGACAACACAGCTGCGGGAACACTTCGGCCACCCAAGTGGGCGCGCGAGCGTCCGTCTGCGCCCACGGTACGCAGCGCGATGATGGACTCGTCCTCGTCACGTTGCGCACCAGCAGATTCGAGGACTCTCTCGACCTCGTCTACCACCTGCGCCGACGCAGTCTCGGTACTGAATCGTCCTTCGACCACCGCCCGATCGGCACCCAACCGCACCCGCCCGGCGTCCGCCCGCGCGCCCGAGAGCAGATGCAGGCTGGTGACGACCATGGTCTTGCCGGCACCGGTCTCGCCCGTCAGTACCGTCAGACCTTCGTGGAACTGCGCACTCGCCGCCGAGATGACACCGAGGCTGTCGATTCGAATTTCTTCGAGCATGCTTACCTCGCTCTCCCCCGCCACCCAGAGGTGGGCAATGCAAACTTGGTCACCATACGATCGGCAAACGGTGCCGAGTCCAGCCGAACCCACTTGATCGGTGTGGCGCCTCGGATGACCTCGACACGTCCGCCCGCGGGTAGCTTCATCGTTCTTCTGCCATCACAGAACACCAGGGCGTCGTGGCCCCCGGCATCGGTTTCGACGGCGATCACCGATTCCGGACTGGTCACCAGCGGTCGCGCGAAAAGAGCGTGCGCGTTGCTCGGAATCACCAGGATCGCCTCGAGCTCCGGCCACACCACGGGACCACCTGCAGAGAATGCGTAGGCCGTGGAACCCGTCGGCGTCGAGATCAGCACACCGTCGCACCCGAAAGCCGACACCGGACGGTCGTCGACTTCCAGTACGACCTCGAGCACACCCAGCCGCGAACCGTTTTCGATACTCGCCTCGTTCAGCGCCCAGCCGTGCTCGATCACCCTGTCTCCGACCCGGACGCTCACATCGAGAGTCATGCGATGCTCGATGCGGTAGTCGCGACGGACCACACGCGCCAACGCATCCTCGAGATGATCCGCCTCGGCCTCGGCCAGAAATCCGATGCGGCCGAGATTGATTCCCAGGACCGGTATGTCGGCAGCTTGCGCAACTTCAGCGGCGCGCAGGAACGTCCCGTCGCCGCCGAGGACGAGAACCAGTTCGCACCCCAGGGCCGCTTCCGGTCCGAATTCGACGACGTTGAGTTGTAGGTCGGATCCGACGCCCTGGGTGACGCCCTGCGCCTCGATGCGGGAGGTGTCGACCTCGTCCACGAGGACACGAAGCGAAATTCCGGCCTCCTCGAAGACCTTTCCTACTCTTCGTGCGGTGTCGGCGATATCACGCCGTCCCGGATGGGCAACGAGCAGAACTTCGCGCGCGGATTCCGACTCCGGCATCACTGTGGTCCTTCCTCGACTGCGCGGCGTACAGCAGTTGGAATATCGCGTTCGACCTCGTCCTTGGGGCCATCGTTGGTGCCGGCGTCGGGGCCACCGGGCAGCGATCGTAGCCACAGGAAGTACTCCACGTTGCCCGAGGGCCCTGGCAGCGGACTTGCCGTCACATCCTGCAACGCCAGACCGAGTCCGGCGGCCGCCGACGCGACCTTCACCACCGCGGACATCCGCAACTCCGGATCCCTGACCACCCCGCCCGAGCCCACGCGGTCCTTGCCCACCTCGAACTGTGGTTTGACCATCAACGCCATGTCCGCCCCGGGTCCAGAACATGCCACGAACGCCGGAAGGACCAGCTCGAGCGAGATGAACGACAGGTCGGCGACGATCATATCCACCGCTCCACCGATCGTCTCCGCGTCGATCGAACGCACGTTGGTGCGGTCGATGACGTGAACTCGGTCGTCCGATTGCAGGCGCCACACCAGCTGGCCGTAACCGACGTCGACGGCGACCACCTCGCGGGCACCCTTGCTGAGCAGAACGTCGGTGAAACCGCCTGTCGACGCGCCCGCGTCGAGGCAGCGTTTGCCGGCGACCGACAGTCCGCCTCGCTCGAACACCTCGAGGGCGCCGAGGAGCTTGTGAGCGCCACGCGAGGCCCAGTGCACCTCGTTGTCCTCGACGAGAACCACCAGCGGTGTACCCGCTTCGACGGCAGTGGCCGCTTTGGTGGCCAACGTGCCGGCGATCTTGACTCGACGCGCATCGATCAGCTCGACGGCGTGCTCACGTGAGCGCGCCAGACCCCGACGTACGAGTTCGGCGTCGACGCGTGCGCGTCGCGCCATATCAGCTCTTGTCCACGGAGGACAGTGCCTCGACGAGGACGTCGTGGGCTCGTTCGAGAATCTGCGCTTGGACCGTCAGGTCCATCGGCGCGTCACCGTCTGTCGGCAGCCGGTCGAGGAGACGGTCGACCTCGGCCTGGACCACGTCCGGATCCACCGCAACGGTCTCCGGACCGTGCGGGCGATGTTGTCCTGGAAGTGGAATCGGCGCGCTCATTGCCGCCAACGCTATCGGATCGGTCCGATGGACGCCCGCCCGCGTTCGATCGTCAGAGTTCGAGGAGACGACGCAGCTCTTCCGTCCGGGCGCCGAGCACGCGGATGCTGTTCCACGAACCTGTGTTCTCCCAGGCCGAGGCCGTTGCCGTCAGTAGACCGCCGAGCGTGTCGATTGGCGCAGTGCCGTCGTGAACGATGACGAGAACGTCGCCCTCGATCTCGGCAGACCACCCAGGTTTCGGCCCGATTGCGGACGTATCGGCGCTCTGGTTGAGGATGTCGAGGTCGAATCCGATGTGATGTGGGCGTTCACTGTGGTCCGCGCGAAGTACATCCACAGCGCTGCTGACACCGGTGAGTACGAGCAAGGATGCGATCGCCGTCGCATTGGCGCCGGCGATGTCGGTATCGAGGCGGTCACCGACCACGAGGGGCCGCCTCGCTCCGCTCGAGCGGATGGCATCGTCCATGATCGGCGCAGCCGGCTTGCCTGCAACCAGCGGTTCCTGGCCGGTCGCTGCCCGCACTGCCGACACCATTGCGCCGTTGCCCGGGGCCAGACCGCGCTCGGTGGGCAGTGTCGCGTCGGTATTCGCGGCGACCCAGAGCGCTCCGCCGCGTATCGCGAGAGTGGCCTCTGCGAGTATCGACCACCCTGTCTCGGCACTGTGCCCCTGAACGACGGCAACGGCGCCCTCGTCGGCGCTACGCACCGGTTTCAACCCGACGAGTGCAACCTCCTGCGCAAGCGCATCGGTTCCCACGACGACGACGGCGGACCCAGCCGGAATACGCTCGGCCAACATCCGCGCGGCGACCTGGGCACTCGTGACCACGAATTTCTCCGAGGTGTCGAATCCGAGATCGACGAGATGCTCGGCGACATCCGACGGTGAACGGCTCGCGTTGTTGGTGACGAAGTACTGCTTCTCGCTGCCGAGCCGCAGCGCGTCCACAGCCCCCTCGATGGGGTTCTTGCCTTGATACACGGTGCCGTCGAGGTCGAGTAGCAGCACATCGAACAACTCGCGCAGGGTCGCTGCAGGCGAGGCGATCGGCTCGTTCGCTGCGCTCACTGGTCGTTCCCGGACAGCTCCTCGACACGCTCCTCGGCGTCGGTCTCACCCTCGATGTCCGCGGCGGCGGCGTTGAGGAACCACTTGATGCCCTCGTCCACCCGCCCGGCCGCGACAAGGGCGTCAGCGTAGACGTAGAACAGACGCGCAGCCGGAGTTCCGGATCGCGACGCATCCAGATCCGGAGTTTGCAGCGTGACGACGGCCTGGTCGAACTGCATGAGGTCCATCCGCGCCCCAGCAACAACGATGCGAAGTTCTGACGCTTCGTCTCCGGTGAGCTGGCGTGCTTCGTCGCTGCGTCCGAGTTCGATGGCGCGTTCTGGGCGGCCGAGTCCACGTTCGCAGTCGGCCATCACCGCGAGGTGGCCTGGTCCACCGGCCATCCGACGCGCAGCGCGCAGCTCGGAGAGCGCTTCGGCCCATTCGCCTGCGTGGTATGCGGTCAATCCCGCAGTCTCGCGAACAACGGCGATGCGGCCTGCACGTTGACGTGCGGCGCGCGCGTGCTGCAGCGCGAGCTCTGGATCGTCGTCGACGAGTTTTCCTGCCATCACCATGTGGCGGGCGACTGCCGTGGCGTTGTTCTTGTCGAGGCTGAGCAGGTCGCGTCGAACAGCTTGGTCGAGTTGGCCGGCTTCGATTTCGTCGGGCAGATCAGGCTCATCGGGACGTGGTGGACGCCGTTCGGCGGATCCACCTTCGGCCCGGCGATCACCCGAGAATCCACCTTCACCACCGCGCCGACGTGGGGGGCCGTCCGATCGGCGATCGTCACGTCCACCGGATCCCCTCTCGGGGCGACGTGGGTTTCCGGAGCGTCCGGCACCGTCCGGCCGACCGCCAGTGCGCCCTCGTGGACCGTCCGGTCGACCTGATCCGTCGCCGCGGAAGGGTCGGCGGTCGTTGCTGTCTTCCGACACAGGGGTTCCTTTCGGTCGTGCGTGGTGTTCCAATGAAATCAGAAAGAGTCCGTCGTACAGGCAGTGGCATCGAAACGCACGCCGTCTGTAGAAACGCAAAAAGGGGACCCACCTTGGTGGGTCCCCTTTTTGTGACGTTGTGTTCGGCGGTGTCCTACTCTCCCACACCCTGTCGAGTGCAGTACCATCGGCGCTGGAGGGCTTAGCTTCCGGGTTCGGAATGGGACCGGGCGTTTCCCCTCCGCTATGGCCGCCGTAACTCTG
>Ga0208204_100149_pt1 | contig 28855 bp, 27 predicted proteins | sample DeeseametaMP2252_FD_184173 | JGI IMG/M metagenome (GOLD analysis project Ga0208204, IMG submission 184173) | Marine microbial communities from the Deep Pacific Ocean - MP2252 (SPAdes) | ecosystem: Environmental > Aquatic > Marine > Oceanic | place: West of El Salvador, Pacific Ocean | collected...
CACTTGCGGTTTGGATTTGTCCCTGAGTCTCTTTGATACTGGTTCGACTGGCAGAAACATCCCCATTAAATGTATCGCTCAATGCTCTTAATACATTCTGTCCATGATTTATCGCCGCACGGTTCTCCCGATCATTGTTTTGTCCAATCCCGGAGTTACCATCAAACTGCCTAACCGCTTGGTAATCTTCGTCCTTGATTCCAGCTTGCTTCGGAGCATGCTCAAGTGCTCCTTTCATCTGCTCAGCCAACACCTGATTCTGTTGTCTAGAGTTTAAGTCTTCGAATTTCGTGTCCGATCTTACGCCCAGCTGTTCGGCATTGCGTGACGTTGCCGCATCCAACTCCTGAGGGCTAAAATAGCCTCTAATGTTATCCGCAAAGCTGGCTGAGGCCTGCCCCTGAGAGCGAATACTGTCCAGCGTAGAATTAATATTTGACTGAGGAGAACTGATATTCGCGCCAAGAGAGGAAGGTTTGACCTTACCGGTTTCAGTATCCGTTGTCGCAACCACCTCTTCAGCTTTTGCTTTAACTTGTTCGCCGTTCGCTATTCCCTTATCCACTTTAGCCAGTAAGTCATTAGTGTCTTTGCCAAGTAAGGGCTCAAATAACTTCGTGTCCATGTTTGACATCAGGTTTTGCACAGTCCGGGCCTGATCAGCCGTGAACAGATCGTTTCCTCCATTATTCGCATAGCTACTGTATTGAAAGGCCGTAGAGTCCGCTGCATAAGCACCTGAAGCTAGATGAGCCAGGCCATCATTCGCCCCGGCCATGCGCTTATTGCGTTCTTCCAGAGAATTCCCATAAAAGTCATTTTTGATCTGCGCAATTTGTTCCTTCGTGAAATCCTGCGAGCCTAGCGATTCAATTTGGCTGTCATAATAATCATTGACCGTTTGCGGGGAAGTGAAGCCACCAGCTATGTAAGCATCTTCAAGGTTGAAGTTATGCTGCTGATCCAGTTCTCTTGCCTTTTGCTGCATGTCTTCATATTTGTCATGCCGTTCGGTTTCATGCTCGTAGGCTTGTGACGCTGTTGTGACCCCTTCCAGATTCTGGCTGATCGCTTCTTGTTGCTCACGCGTCAAAGAAACGTTTCTTCCGTTTGTTGCCACACTGCCATCACTTGTCGTGGTGGTGACACCACCTCCGGCCTCAGTGCTTGATGAGCCTCCATCTTCACTGCTATTCGACGTTTGGTCTGTTTTCCTATTCCCATCGTAGGATTGGCCAGCAACTCCACCCGATAAAAAGAAACCAAGATTGGGTTTACCTGCTGGGTTTCGTTTACCCGTGTTATCACCAGGATTGCTGGAATCACCTGGCATTGCACTGGGATTTGATGTTCCTTGAGGATTCTGAACTGATTGTATGGTGGACTGCACTTCTGATTCCGTAGGTGTCCTGCCTGTCATTCCCTCAATAAGTTCGCTGACCAATTTTCCTGTAGAGATTTCAATGCCTGCGGAGCCATTTATTGAGGCTAAATAGCCGGTTGCAATCTCGTGACCTTTGATTTGTTGCTCGCTCCATCCGGAATAATCCATATTCGAATTTTTCAGCACATTTTCACCCACACGCTGATATCCATTGACCAGATTCACATCTGAAGATGTCCCTCCACCTGTTTGCACAAGATTTGCTGATGTCCTTAAAGACGATATCGCTTTTGAGTTCGCCGACTGCACATTCTCCATTCTCGTTTCTACTGAACCCTCAGTCATCTTCTGCGTTGCTGCGTTACTGACGGATGTGGAAACCGTAAAGCCCTGCGCAACTGCTGTAGAAGCTGCAGACACAGCACTTAACTTAGAGTCACCGCGAATATCGGAATATTGAGGTGTTAAGCCCATTTGCGTGATTTGAGAGTGGCTTTGAGGCGTGCTGCGTTGTGCAACACCAGCCGCAGCCCCTTCAGGCGCTGCGGCGCTGGAAGCTACGGATGTTAAAGCGAAGACGGACCCAGTAATAACAGCTAATGTCACTATCGGCGCTGCGGCTAACATGTTTGAACCCACAGAAAGATAATTCGACACGCTTTCGACCATCATGTCATAGCCATAAATGGTATAACCGTCCATGTTAATCAAGGCGGCTATCGCCTCACGGGTATTCGCAATGGTGATGTAATTGATTGCTGTGGCAACGGGAAAAATGGAATAACCCCAAATGCCAATTAATAAGTACCCAGCCAGATATTCAGCAGCTTTCATCCCCTTTGTTATCATTATGAGCATCGCAAGTGGGAATAAGGCATAAAACAGGCTGATAATGAAATTGATAGCCGGGATCATGAAGTTGAGAAATGTGCTACCTTCCAAGGCTTCCTGCAGCTGAGCAGTCTGAATCGCCTCGTTGATGTTGTTGATGGCCATCACCGCAGAATCCGGGTCCATCTCTCGCGATGATGAAATCAACGTATTGAAATCATGCATTACCCGAAGCTGGAAATATTGCTTCGCAAGCGTCACCCCGCCTAACAACTGGCTGGCCGATTCCTCAGCCGTCGTGATCGCATCGGCGGGTGTGACACAAGTACCGCCATCCGCACAAACCTGCATTTTATTATCATTGTCAGAGACCAGAGCCCTCAACAGTCCACCCGCAAATTTCGGAGAGCTATCCAAGTAATAGGCCAGACTGCCCTGCACAGTTTCATCCGCCGCCAATATCGTCCTGACATCAGCACAGGTCTGCAGAGATTCCCTACCGGTAGCCGGATCCATGAATTCAGCATATGCCCCTAAGTGATTGGGACTGATAAATTCTACATCCATCATGTAACCAAAAGGGTCGGCGACCGTTTTGAACCTGTCACTTGAGAAATTGACGTCCGGTAGACCGCTTGTCGCATCTTCGCTTGCGGCCTTGTGCAGACAATATCGGGAATAACTGTACATGTTATAAATAAGGGCTTCATCAAGATCGAAGACGGCACTCGAGCGCAAGGCGTACAGCGTTTTAATGGGCGATAAAAAGCCAGAACCGCCGGTCAGTGTCGATTCAAATGCCGTTCCTTCAATTGGCACAGTCTCAAATGCCGTGTCCATCAATTGTGACGTTTGATAGGAAATCAGACTCATTCCATAGCCTAAAACACCGAGACCCAGCGGCACGTTATATACAGGCAGCGTTTTCCCAGTGTTGATGTCAGAGATATACATCCTGTCGACCGTAGGGACAGCAACAATCGCGTAAATAAACAATCCCATCAGCGGCCCCTGCATCTGGAGGCGTTGCTGTGTAATGTACTGATTCATTGTGCCAATTAGGGCTATCATTGCCGCAAGGGTTGTCGCCACCCCTAGTCCCAGACCATCATTTCCAGAAAAGAATGTTGTCTCTGACGGGTCAAACATCAGACTCAGACCATCGAAAATCACTCGCAACGTATCAATGTCACCTAGGGTGTAAATGATGCCATCTTCCATGATTATTTCCCTTTGGCCGCTTGACTACTAACCTGACTCGAAAGCGAAGAGCCATATTTATCAATGATTTGGCCATATTCAGCTTTCTCTGTCAGTGTGGCCAAATACTCATCCGCAGTACTGCGAAGGTCGTCAGCTTGGTCGAGCTTGTTTTGGATCTCCTCTCTAATCTCAGCCACGTAAGACTTATCCAGAGACATTTCATCTTCAGCCTTTTGCAGCAAGGTGCTGGTCACCTGTGCCAGGTCTTTCACATAGGTATATAGTAAGTTATATGTCAGGTACTGACTGAGGTTATCCGACATCAATTTAAGGACAGTAGCTTCATCTTGCTCCGTACCAATGGCCAGTGCACGGATAATTGGCGCTGGAGTGGCTTGGATGATTTTTTGCTGAAGCGGTGTGAGATCAGTATACGCCCCATCAGTTAACCGTTTATAACCTGATTGTACCTGACACCTCAGAATTTCAGGCAATGTCGGCTCATCAGCCTTATCACTACACAACTCATCTGGAATAGCATCATATTCAGCAATTACAGCAGCATAACTCGGTCTCGTTAGGGTATGACTTCCACAGGCAAACGTCGTCGTATTGCCACTGGAACCTGTAACAGATACATCATTACACTGATACAGCATCCGGCAGGTTGGGCCATCACATTCTTCAATTTTACTTTCTATAAGCGACGTGATGTTTTCAACCTGGCTTTCCTGCCAACCCGATTTGGCTTTTTCCTCTGAACTGTTTGAACCGACCTGAAAATACCCAAACATGTTCATGGCTGCTTCAGTCGGAGATATCCCAGCATGTGTTGGTGAATTCGTAGGATCGACAGTAGGGGTACCAAGAATCAGCATACTTATTTCACTCGGGAATGCGGTATCTGGTAGCGTGACATTGGTCTGCATTTTACTAAAAACATCTGCAATAACATTGCCATAGACGAAGCTGGCATCAGGATCTCCACCACTTGCGGTGATGAAGCTGATAAAAGAATCATATCCATCGGCAACAGACTCTGCGGTACTGGAATCCACCAGCCCACACATGTATTCGTCATCACCAAGCAGGCTAGCCTCACCCTTACACAATTTATCGTGAATGTTGAATAATGCCCCGTTATCCGTTTTTTCATCAATGAACGAACGCACCATGGTGCAGGTGTTTCTGTTTGCCAGATTTAACCGCTCAAGTTGGTTCTGAAGCGTTTTCATTGATGACCAACAAGGACTACACATGGATTGCAATGCCAGACCGAACCCATAGGTAAGCGCTTCAGAGGCAATTCTACGCAAGATAGATAACGCTTCATCCAAACTGATAATGTCAAACGAACCCAGGTTGATGTTAATGCTTGAACAATTAGGCGGTGAAATACTTGGCGGCGTCAGGTTTACCAGATTCACGGTCTGGGATGGCGTACTAAAGCGAATTCGACCAAACGAAAAGGCGTGCCTACCAATTTGGTCCAGCTTTTTCCCATCGCCACCGGTATAAGTGAAAGTGGCATTGGCGGTTAGCGAATCCAGCGTATCGCTGACTGTGGCCGCATACGATCCGGATGTAGCTGATAACGCGAGGATTGCCAGCAAGGTTGAAGTTCGATTTATCAATTTAAACATCTGTAATCCTTACTGATTGGTTTGTTTGGGCGGGTAAAAGTCGTCATAAAATGACTGCTGAGAGCTCTTGTTCATCATGTCGATGACGGTATTGATGAGCAGTACCGGATCTTCTTCCATGTTCTCGGGAAGATTGTCGTAGCTGTCTGATGCCAGTAGGCCAATCTGGGTATGGTGAATTTTGTCGTACCACTCTTTCCCTAAAATGCCATGCTCAAATCCGGCAATCAGGACGCGATCATCGAGCGTTTGTTGGCTGACCAGCCCTTTTGAGATAAGAGAAAAGCTTTCATCCGGCGTGACCAGTACATAGCTTGGCCAGTTGGTTATGCCTAAATCGTCGGATATTTTGAGAAGATCATCGGGATAGACTTTGATCGTAGGTAAGAGCCCCTGCACAACATCCGGTTTTGCCGTGTTCTTGGCGTATACCCGAATATCCAGCCCTTTGAACCGCATGGACAGATGATTGATGAGGGTGATGGATTGGCGGCAGTATTTGCAGTTTTCATCGTAGAACACCATCAGGCCTGACGAGCTGTACATTTCCTTCAGAGCCTGATCTTTGAGATCCTTCTGGTGGTACATCATCGCCAGTGACGTCGCACCAAATAGTGGAAGTCTGTCACCTTCCTGAAGGTTTGGATCCGACTGTTGTACCTGCAGTCGTTTGCGAGTAAAGACCTCTGACTTATCCATCATCACGCGCTGTGCATACAGCTCTGCTCGCAGATTGGTTGGCGATGGATTGTCGACTGCCCGGTTTCTGATCACTTCGTAGTTTTTCGCAAACCATTCGACACTCATAGGCGCGACTGGCTTGGATTTTGACGGCGCGGCAGGCGCTGGCGGCGTTGGCGTTACTTTCTCTTCTGTCTCTTTTTCCTTGAGCTCATCGGGATAATAGAAAAACCAGCCTAAGTCTCCCTCTCCGGCCACTTTCATTTCTTTCTTTCGGTTCTGTTCGATGTCTTTTAGGTAGTCACTGTCCTGACTCTCCTGGGCCCAAACATTTCCCATCAGCAACGGTAGCAAGCACACTGCCCATCCCAGTTTCATATTCACTCTCGTATCTCATGAATTCATCTGATAGGCAGTGTATTAACCGCATTGAATGGCTCCATTCATCACGCAATTTGTGCTAAATTTTTGTAAGGCGACGAAAAAGAACACAAAAAAAGTGCAAATTTTCGCTACAAATGGATTAAGTAGTAATTAGCCGAGCTGATTTTTTTTCCGATATTTCTCTTATGACGTCGTCAGGAATCAGTCGAAGATTAAGGAGTTCATCATGTATTCACGACTTGCTATTGCCTGTGCTATCGCCTTCTGCAGTAGCCTGACTTTGTCCGCTTGTACCACCAGCAATGGAAATGGCGAATACGCATCAAAAAAGAATCATCTGACGCAAGATTTTCTGATTGATGCTAAGCGGGATGAGCGCCCTAACCTTCAGAATCAGGTACAACTTTCGGTTCAAGGCGAACCTGTTGATCGCAAAATCACTTTAGCTGACGCCGTCAGGATTCGTTCCGACGATGGATTCCGCTTGGTGAATTATCCTATCAACAATGCCTTGGACAAGGGTAATCCAACCTCTCCGTTTCATCAGAATCAAACCTTCAATGGTTTTTACCATCCCCCTACTTATCGAGGTATCGACAAGTGGGTACTGGAAAAAGGCGCCGATGTAAACGCCAGCATCGAGTACTGGCTGGCTATGGATACGATGGAACGTGTTGCCAAAGGCGAAATTCGACATCCTGAACATTTAGACAGAATTGGTCATGCGAAGCCGCGTACGAATGCCTATGGAAGAAAGATCCGAAGCGGTGTTCCCACCTATTATCATGACTCTATCGGTGAACTGAATAATCTTCTGGAAGACCTTCACTCCTACGGAGTGGATGATAAAACGGCGCTTGTAGTGTCCCATTTGTGCCTTAACAAGGCATTCATGAACAGCATGAAGACCGTTGTGCCAGAGTACTTTGAAAGCGATCTTTTACTCCCTTTTGATTCCGATGGATACAAAGAAGTAAAGGCAGAATATCTGGGGTATCCGCCTCCATCCAGAGGGCAAAATAACTACTTGTGTGACAAGCTGCGCAGAGAAATTACCAAAGATGAACGGTCCCCTTTTTGGGGAGACTATTTGTTTTCATACCCGCTTTCCCCTGGTAATTCCGGAGGGATTACTAATAGGACCGTAACACAGGTACGGCTTGATAACCCCAAGCTGGAAGTGGGTTTGTGGCAACACCTGATGAACAAAGATCTTTATAAAGATTTAGGTCGCGTGCGTGAAGAGGGATTGTTCGCCGGCTTGCTTTATCCTGAAAGGGCTAAGATGGTTGTCGTATCATCCATGGTTGCCAGAAACAGCTTCGGTATTGCTCCTAGTAATCAGTTACCTTACTTCCCTGACAATACTATCCAGGGTGATGCAATAAGAGCTTCCACATGGTTTGCAGACAACACGTTTGCCTATAAAGCGGATCCATCTTGGACGATTGGTACCGAACTGCAGCGTAAAATGGGTCATCGATCTTATTCTTTTGCCGGTTGCTCTGTGGACAAGACATTGGTGTCATATCAGGGCAATACCGCAGGCGCCTTTCGTAAGTTTTATCGATGCCAGTTGGGCAATAGCCCCGGTTACGCCATCTTTTCAAGCATTCGGCAGAATTTTGAACACAATCTGGCGCACTCGATCGTCCATGACCGGCAATATCAGGCCGTTTTTGAGTTCAGCAAGAATATGACAACGGATCTTAGCCAGAGAAAAGACTGCGTCGACGCCAAGTACCCGGGATTATGTGAAAAACGTCAGCCAGAACTGCTACAGGAGTTAATTAAAGGTAAACAGGACCGGTTCGCTTTAGGTGATGCGGTGGCCTATACCCAAGTCAGTCCAGAAGGAAAAGTTGAAGGCGTTGTATTATTCGGAGGCTTCGAGGTTGTCTACGATCTGACCGATATTGCACACTGGTATCAGAATTATAATCCACAGACGCCACGCCAATATAAAACGCTAATGGCTCGGTTTGATTTTGGTAATGCACTGCATTACGAGGATGTCACCTATGAAAAGTTGGCGGCTTCTCCTGACGGCGTCACGGGAAACGCTTTCGATGAGGAATCCGAGGAGTAATACACTGAGCCCATTCATTTACGGATGGGCTCTATCATGCCAGCGGAACATTTTTCACATTCTTCATTGTATCGTTATTGCCACAAGTTGTTTGAAACACACATCCCCTCCTTGGAAAATGTGCATCCAGCAATAGCGACACTATCTAAACACAGTCTGTTTTACTGGTATCCCGCCACGGTAAGCCCGCTCAGAGAAATCGTGAGCGACACTAAATTACTTTCTGACATGGGTTGGATCCCGGGCTTTTATAATTCTCCATTTCTCATCTGGTACCGTGATTCTGATAACGGCATTCAGTGCATTCCAATCAATCTTGCCACGGCATCCATGATTAAGAATGGGCCTATCAATGCGGATATCCCATTTTCCTATCGTTATGTGCAAACTGTCGTCAATAAGCGTGCTAAGAAAACCGAGGTATATATCTGCTCTGATCCTGTGATTGCAGCCATATTGATCAGCAGTGGTCTTATGGCTATCGCTACGGGAAGTGACTACTTGCCAGAAAAGCATGAGAAATATCTGGCCGGCTTGAACGCGTCGCTTGTATTTTTAGCCTCAGATAAACAGCCTGATGCCTGTGAGCGCTTCGTTAAAGCCATGTCTAAGTTCCCGGCCCCTGTGAACATCGCCATGACATCGGATTTACTCTCACTCTTACAGCAAGATAATATCCCCATGGCTTTATCAGCACTTATCCAACCCGGTGACCAGTTTCTGATTAAGCGAATCGCTAACAAAAGACGCAACAAGACGGGTTTGAGCATTGAGGAAGAATTTTCTCGGATCCTCAGTGCCGCCAACCCGGAAACACGTTCCCGATTGACCCATCTGTTAACCGGCGCAGATCCTCAAATTGATAGTAGTTATCAATATGCTAATGCCTGCTATTTCATGGCTGAATTATTGCGGTCAAATTTAAGAATATCGGAAGCAGAACGTATCGTACAAGAGCGATATAAGGTGAAAATCACCCTTTCATTCATTTAGCGGTCAAATTGCATAGGCCCCCATTTTATATGGGCTGGCGAACCGGTGTCTCAAATATTTTTTCTTAAAACACCCGAATTTAAAGGAGTAACTAATACATTAGATATTAATTGCCAGAGTATGAGAGAGACATTGCCCATGAACACACATCAGGAAATCACTGACACTGAACACGTGTTGATTGGACTTGCCTGCTCAAAAGAACTGGCGCACAAACAAGTGATCTTGCAAATCCTCGAATCGATCCTCCACTTATGGGTCTCATTGCAGAAAAAGCAGTGTCCAATGGGTGACTGGAGTCTGACAGAAAAAGACATTGCGACATTACGTGCTAAACCTGCAGACATTGAAGCTCTGTTAAGGCACATCAACCTGCGCGCACAACCTGCCCCTCTGCATTAAGGTAATTCAGTTATGTACAAAATTTTTCAATATTACTTCCGCTTTATCATGTACAAGTTGTCGCTTGAAGGTGAGGATAAAGATACCAGCTATGCGGGCTCTAGCCCTTGGCACAATGGACACAAAAAGCAGTATTTCGACTTAAACGAGTTACCTGAAGGCTATCCGGAAATTACGAACATCAAGCTCAATCAGAAGCAAAGAAAACTGAAAGAACGCGAGCTGGAAAGTCTGGCCTTACTAAAAGCTTCAGCTGACGATGAGAGAAATCGTATTAAGGCGAGCTTCAAGAAAAAGAAAAAGGCTGGCAAACTCATTTCTTCACAAAGAAGTAACAACGCTTTGGACGAACTTTCTCAGGATGAGACTATCAATGCCAGAACCTAAACTGTAGTGGTGTGATTACCAAGGGATACTGACGGTATAAGTACCAAGCGATTTTGTCGTAATCACATTAGCAGGACTCGGCGTATTTATGCAAACTCGTCTCAAATTTAGGGCGAGGTTGATTAATCGGGTTTTGCTCACTTAAATTATCCGGTGGCCTTTTTCGTCCAAAATTTTTTCTCCATCCTCTTTAAAATAAGGACTAGAAGGCCAGTTATCAAGTAGATCCAGAACAGCTTCACTTGGTCTGCATAACTTAACGCCTTTTGGCGAGCAGACGATAGGTCGATTGACTAACACCGGATGTTCAAGCATAGCGGCGATAAGTGCTTCATCAGTAACATTCTCGTCAAGCAAGCCCAGTTCTTGCGCTGGAGATTTCGTCGTTCTCAGTGCTTCACGAGGAGTCATATTCGCCGCCGCAAAAAGCCCCAAAAGCTGGTTTCGCGTCCAACCCTCTTTGACATACTCTACAATGACAGGTGCATAGCCTGCGTCTTGGATAATTTTGAGTACATTTCTTGATGTACCGCATTCGGGATTGTGGTGAATAACAATCATGCCATTTCCTTTAAATTCGCTTCTTTAATTCACAATAGTTTTTCGACAATCACTACATCGAGCCATTTGCCATTGAGCTGCCCATGACGCTCATATACTCCTACTTGCCTGAACCCCAGCTTTTTACACAGCGCTAAACTGGCGTGATTAAATGTGAATATGCGCGACAAAACTTTATTAAATCCGATATCTTTGGCACTTAATAGCAATGCAGCTAACAGCTTAGCACCCACTCCATTGCCCCTTGCGCTTTCAGAAATGTAGATAGAAAACTCAGCGATGGATCGGTAGCATTCGCGAGGTCGGTATTCTGTCAGTCTAGCAAAGCCTATTGCCTGATCTTCTGCTTCGGCGACGAGTACCGGATATTTATTTGGCATTGATAACCATTTCATAACGGTATCTTCTCGTCGTAGCTCAGTTTCAAATGTTGCAAGTCCCGACTTGATACCAGAATTGTAGATAAAACACAGCTCCGTTACATCGCCAAGCGTTGCTGCGCGGATGATCGTATTCACAGTATTAACGTCTCACTTTTTACATGATGCGCAGCCAATCAACAGTATTGTGCCGAAGTGGCTACGCCATGCAGTTTTACTCTATGCAAACCAATGACGTGTGCGGTTGGCAAACCATACCAGAGACAGCATCACTGGTACTTCAACCAATACACCCACGACAGTCGCCAATGCTGCGCCTGAATGTAGCCCAAATAACGAAATTGCCACTGCAACGGCTAACTCAAAAAAGTTTGATGTACCAATCATGCAGGCGGGAGCAGCGACGTTATGCGGCAGTTTCATTTGCTTTGCCATGAAGTAAGCGATAGCAAAAATGCCATAAGTCTGAATCAGCAAGGGTATGGCAATTAGCACAATCGCCTGAGGTTTCGCCAGTATGGTCTCTGACTGAAAGCCAAACAGTAAAACAACGGTTGCTAGTAAACCAATAATTGACCAAGGTTTCATCGTTGCTAAAAACTGATTGAGCCGTGAATGGTCATCTGCCTTATCCAGCTTTTTACGGGTTATTGCACCTGCAACAAGGGGAATAAGCACATACAATACTACTGACAGGAACAATGTATCCCAAGGTACGGTTATGTCAGTTACACCTAGCAGCATTCCGGCAATCGGCGCAAAGGCAAAGATCATGATAATGTCGTTAATGGATACTTGTACCAGTGTGTAGTTCGCATCACCCTTGGTGAGCTGACTCCAGACAAATACCATAGCGGTACATGGCGCAACACCGAGTAAAATCATGCCTGCTATGTATTCAGTTGCCGTTTGTGGGTCTACCCAGTCAGCAAACAATCCTTTAAAGAACAGCCAGCCAAGAAATGCCATTGTGAATGGCTTAATTAACCAGTTAATCACCAGTGTAAGGGCAAGACCTTTTGGCTTTTTGCCGACATCTTTCAGTGAAGAAAAGTCAATCTGTACCATCATGGGATAAATCATTAACCAGATAAGTACCGCAATGACTAAATTAACGTGCGCATACTCAATACTAGCGATAACAGCAAATGCATCAGGTGCGACGCTGCCCAAAAAGATACCGACCACGATGGCAATACCCACCCATACCGACAAATAGCGTTCAAATAAACCCATAAATCCTCCTTAAATTGAACGCTGATTCACGCGCTGGCTTAACTGCTCAGCCGACTCAACACGTTCAGAATACCTGTCTACGAAATAGTCTTTATTGTTCCTGAGTAATAAAGTGAACTTCATCAGCTCTTCCATCACATCAACAATGCGATTGTAATAAGAAGAAGCTTTCATTCTGTCGTTCTCGTCAAACTCAAGAAACGCTTTTGCCACACTAGACTGATTTGGGATAGTAACCATGCGCATCCAGCGACCAAGAACACGCAACTGATTTACAACATTAAACGACTGTGAACCGCCGCAAACCTGCATTACAGCGAGAGTTTTCCCTTGCGTAGGGCGCACGGCACCAATACTCAGCGGCACCCAGTCAATCTGACTTTTGAAAATACTGGTCATCGAGCCATGACGCTCAGGTGAGCACCATACTTGCCCCTCTGACCACATCATGAGGTCTCTGAGTTCTTTCACCTTGGGATGATTTTCATCTTCTGTGTCAGTTTGTGGTAGCCCTTGGGGATTAAAGATTTTTACCTCTGCGCCCATTCGCGTTAGTAGGCGAGCGCATTCTTCAATTACAAGGCGACTGAATGAGCGTTTACGTAGTGATCCGTAAAGCAGAAGAATTCGCGGTGCATGGTCTACCTGTGTGCTCTGGCACTTCTCAAACGTTGGAATATCGAACTGTGTTTCATCAATATTCGGAAGGGTGATGTCCTGAGTCATTACCTACTGCGCCCCTAGTTTTGCTAGTTCGGATTTGAGCTCTGCTGGAGTAAGGTTTTTCTCAGCTATTGGAATTAATTTGTTAACCCGCTCAGTAATCTCGGCAATACACGCACGGAAGCCCTCGGCTTTTTCTTCCTCACTCCCTTCAATTTTAGAAGGATCAGCCAATCCCCAATGAACTTTGACAGAATTGCCAAACCATACAGGACAGGCTTCTCCGGCAGCAGAGTCACAAACAGTCACAACCACGTCAGGTTTGAAATCCTCAAACTCGTCCCATGATTGACTTTGCAGGCCGTCAACAGAAATGTTGGCCTCTTTCAGGTAATGGATAGAGAGTGGATGAACCACGCCTGAGGGCTGGCTTCCCGCACTTTTTGCAATAATACGGTCACCAGCCACATGATTAGTGATAGCTTCAGATAAGATACTTCTACAACGGTTATGCGTGCAGATATAAAGAATTTTCATGTAAGTTCCTTGTAATTAGCAGGATGAAACTTGTTGTTTTGAGGCATTCAGTTTCGACAGAGCGTCTAAAAAATAGTCGTTATTGTTGTCAGCAGTTTGGCTGATAACCGCTTTGGCCCAATCAGGTAGCTGCTTATGAAGTTGGTAATACACCCATTTGCCGCGACGCTCGTCCTGTAAAATATTGCATTTGCGTAACTCAGCTAAATGACGTGAAACTTTTGGCTGGTCAAGATCAAGCGCAGCCATCAGATCGCACACGCAAGCTTCTTCGAGTTGATTGATAATCAGAACAGATTTCAATCTGGTGTCATCAGACATACATTTGAAAAATTGTAGTGGACTCATATTTCACATACCTCAAAACATATATGTGAAATATAGTATATGTGAATTTTCATATGTCAATGCTGCAATAGCGTTATGTTGTGCTTATCGATTGTGAACGTGTAATCCGCAAGGCTACGGTGTTCATCTTCTGTCTAAGCCATATGCCGCGTACTCCATTGGAACTAATGTCAAACCCAAACTCAGCGTTTATTTGTCTAGCCACTTTTTGTTGGCCGAGGTGGGGATTAGCGAGTGAGAAATTCACTACCGTATGTTCAATACTGGTATCGACACAATTCTTGTGCCTTAACTCAGTCGTTTCTTGACGTTTTAGCGACTCGATCCCACCTTGCTTTATCAGTTTACGATGGCGGTAAATAGTATCGCGGGAGACGCCGCTAAGGCGGGACGCTTCTGCCACATTTCCAAGCCTGTCAGCCAGTGCCAATACTTCAAGCTTCTTCTGGATCTCATGGTCTTCCGAGGACACTTTTTCAGGCTCAGTGACTGCTGTTACCTGTAGCTTCCGTCCGGCGAAGAAAGCGTCGAATCGCTTATTTTTTCCAGTACGGATTTCAATTTTTTGATTTGCGATTGAGTGCTTAAGCGGTGAATCGATGAAGTAGAGTTTTCCCCTGTAACTAAACGTGTGGTCGTTACGGATTTTCCGGTAGACTTTGGTGATGCAGATATCATCAAGATTGGTGTAGCGTGTTACAGGCGTATACTCAGTGTCTGATGTTCTTGATTTCACGACCAAGTTTTTACGCCAGAACTGGGGAATGAAGACGTGTTGGAGGTAGCTATTCGCGCCAGCCATGTCAGTAATCTTGTTGAGTCGTAGCTCCGGTATCAACCTGTCTTGCAAGGTATCGAAGGCACGTTCAATCCTACCTTTGCCCTGAGGAGAGCTGGCGAAGATGATTTCAATCCCCAACTCCTCACATGCCCGTTGCATCTGAGAGAAGTTGCAGCGTTTGGGGCCACCGAAGATACCCGCTCGGTCAACATACAGGGTTTTAAATAAACCGAATTTCTCTACGACTGAGCGCATTACTTTCATACACCCTTCAGTCGTTTCTGACGGAAAGAATTCAGCGTGGATATCGCTGTTTGCATCGTCAATCATCGCGATTAAACACGACTTGTTATCACCGAACCAACGATGTGTGCTGCCATCCATTTGCAGCATTAATCCGGGCGCATCCATCCGTTCCCTGCGTTTGTGAACACGGCTGCGTCTACGTTTGGCTCGTTTAACATGATGGATATCATGTGCCCATTTACGCAGCGTCTCTCGCTTAACAACAATGTGTTCGTGAGTCTCAAGCATCTCGGAGAGGTGCAATAGGTTCAGGTCATAGTATTTCTCGCGGATTAGCGACTGGACTTGCTGCTTAAGCCTGTCAGGCGTTTTGTTAACTGGCTCACTGCCCGTATTACCGTGAACAACAAACTGTAACCCTTGGCTTCGGTAGCGCTGCAAATAACGTTCAACGGTACGTCTGGATTTATTGAGGAGCTTAGCGGCATTAGCTATGGTAATTTTACGCTCAGCCACTTTCGCGATGACATCAACTGTCAATTGAGCTTTGGAATTCAACACAATCATCCTTAGCGTTCCTTAAATGCACAAACAAAGCATTTAAAGAACACGGTTAAAGATAACCGTCAATTTCCCTTGGTAATTAGCGACTACGACAGAATCGCGTGGTAATTAAAGTACGACAAAATCGCTTGGTGTTAACAACCTAAACTGTAGTGGCTCATATCTGATCTGACACTTTTATTTGCTGGTTTCGATTCCATCTGACAGGCAGCTTCAGACAAGGAACGGACGTTCAGGCTTCTGACACTGGATTTCTGCCATTGGTTTAAAGCGGTCATGGATATATGCCTTGCGCTACTATCAATATCAGATCAATGGCGTATTTTAAGTGTTGTTTATTCTGGCTACTTGCAAATAAAAAGTGTATATTTCAGTGTATAATTCAATCGCAAAACTGGTAACAAATGAGCAATATTGTTCTTGAACATTCTCCTTTGGTCATGGTGTTAATAGAAGTGAGGTTTACTCCTCTGCCCCAGAAGCACTTGGAAGCGGGGTTAGAAGATTTTAAAAGCACTCTCTTTGAACATGAGTTACCCGATTTTCATGAGACAGATATAAGCCAAGTAGAAGGCAAACCCAATGAAAGTGGTCAACTCGAATTTAAAACCATTATGGGAAAGAGGTGGGACTTTATAAGCCTCAACAGAGATCTGGGCGTCACATTGGCGAGAGATTCCATTTGTTTTAGAGCTACTACTTATAGTCATTTTGGTGACTTCAAAAAACGTTGGAGTCTCGTTATTCAGGCATTTTTCGCCAGCTTCTTTCATGCAAATAAAGCTGGAATTCAGAGAATGGGGCTTCGATATATGGATGTGTTTTTACCACAACAAAACGAAGCATATACTGATTATATAAATAATGACTGGCTTTCTAAAAGGCAAGTCGATGGCGATACATCAACATTAAGTTCTTATAAACAGCAAGCTAGAACTATGAGTGGTTTATTAAGATTAGAGCTAGAAGAAAGATCATCTGAAAACGGTAATGTGTCTATCTTCCCCAAAGATATTAACGATCCTGACCCGGTAGCCTTGCAAGTGCAGGTTAAAGAACTTTGGAAAACTGCTGTTCCGAAAAAGTACGCAATTCTAGATATTGATCATATTTGGGCTGCTGAGAATAGAGAGCTTAAGGCACTTAATCTTGATAACGTATTAGCTATTACTGACTCTCTTCATGAAGATTGTGCGAATATTTTTTGGAATATTATAAGCAAACATGCTGAAGAAAAGTGGAACAAAGGGCATCTGGAGATCCGTCAATGAATTTCGAGCTGAAAACTAGTACAACAAACAGACAAAATATTGCAACAGCAGGAGCAATTCTTCTCTTTGCTACAAGTTCTAGTAATGCTGTTGTTGCAAATGACTGGATTTCTTCTGTTAAGAGCCATCAATTTTTTCCTGATGATAGGACATGGAAACTTTATGATGACCCCAAAAGTGGCGATAAATCAATCGTACTGGAAAGCAAGTCTAGTTCTCCAACAAAAGAAAGTGATATCAACATTGTAACTATCCCGGAAAAGCTGGATATAATTGCGTCTGGCTTAGGATTAAATATTTCAGACCTTGAGAAAGTTATAGGAGTTAAAAGAGCTACTCTATATAACTGGAAAAAAGGCGGAGATATTAAAGATACAAATTCAATATTAAGGTTAGAAGAAGTATTTACTATTGCGCAAAAAGTTGCTCACTTTAATAGTAATCCTTTATCTAAGCGAGCGAAGAATACACCATTAGAGGGCAGAACCTACCTGGGTTTACTTCAAGAAGAAAATCTTGATGAAAAGCTTATAGTTACACATGCCAAAGCTCTAGCTAAGATGAACAAGCAAGGTTTCACTAATGTTAGTAAGAGAAGTTTAGAGCTTAATGATATTCAAAATATAACAGGATAGCTTTTTAAATGGATAGTAATGATATTAGAAACACTCTCTTTTCTAATGGGTGGCGACAGGGGAGTGTTATAGAAAGCTCGGTCATTACGAAAAAAGCAAATGATTTAAAACTAGATATTCCTGAATTATTTAATAACGCTGACTTTATATGTATTGTTCTCAATTCTAGTTGTGATGTTATTTTTGATAGTTTTGATGAGCTTCCCCAAGTTCAAGTTGTGCTAGCAAAAAAGGGAACGAAGAAAACTAACTCAAAGGTTTCCGATCCAAGGAAAATGGTTCTTTATCATGATGACCATAAATACGAAGTTAAAATGCAATGGATTTTTCCGGTAGATAGAAAGCTCTTATTGGAGTTAAAGCCAATTTCTATTCTAGAGAAAAATCAACTCAATGCACTGATAAGGTGGAAAGTAGCGTTGTATAACAGGCTTACTCTTCCCGAATCTTTAGTTAATAGAATAGGTCTCGTTTTACGAAATAATAGCTTTTTAAAGTGGTTGAAGGAAAAGTCCCATTGCTTGGAAGGACTCTTTTTCGAGATTTCAACTTTGGAAGAACTGGATTCTTCAGAAGCATACCGCATCGGTGTTTTGTGCATAGTTGACGCTGCTAAAATGACTGCGGGCGACAACTTATTATCCCTTGGACAATCATTTTCAGAATTCATGATAGAACCTTTAGGCCAGGCTTCTGGGGTAGACTTGCTCAATGATAATTACGAAGAAGAAGGCATTGATGATGTAATGATATCAGGGGACTTTACATACGACATGCTTAAACGCTTTAGGAGATATCCATTAGATCATTTTTCTCTCGACCCAGATCAAAATGATAGTTTTGGCCCAACATGATTCTTTTAGGTTAGCAGTAGTTTGCGACGTTGGATATTACTCCCGTTTAAACTGACACAATGTAACCATTCAATTAGTCAGTATCAATTTCCGCTTTTTGCTCATAGCGGAAGCTGGAAAGCTAAGTCTTGAAGGTCCGGAATACGTACACACGAGACTGTCAGATTTGATATAACTCTACCTGTGAAAGTGTCAGGTTAAATGGCGACTAATCCACCTAAACTCAGATTTCGCTTACCGGACTCACATCCCTCTGGTCCGGCTTATCAATCCCAATCCACAGCCTATTTGCGAACTCATTTGATATTAGCCAGCAGCGTTCTCTTCTTTGGTATAACCCTCTGTGCGGTTCCAGGCCTGTTAGAAACCGGCTTGTGTATCTGCATCATCGCCGGCTTGCTCTTCGCGCTGATCCACATTAATAACCCTCTCAAACTCTTAGATAGGAAAGCGGTGGTACGCTACGAGAAAGAGTACGATCTGATTTTTGATAAAGAGTTGGTTAATGATTTAATTATGAAGCAAGGTGGGATATATCCTACTCAGCTCTCCAGCATGACGGAAATTGCTATCGCCAGGCGTAACAATGGACAATCTACGCTTCGCGCTTAGCGTTTAATGGCCTGATAGGCATGTTCGTAAACATTACGCCATAAGGAATATGGCCAGCCATCCAGAAACCCGACATCAAAAGGTGAACAGTGCGCCATGATGTTACCTGACACACTGTCATTATTGCCTCTTATTCTCGCCTCTCGCTCTATGAAGCTTCGCAGCGATGCAGTGAGCGTTTCATCAAAATCATTTTCATCCCGTTCAGACCATGGTTGCTCATAGCCATTTGACTGGTAATACGGTGCTTTGCGTTGCGTACCGACATAACTGAATACACTCATGACAGACTCCTATAGTAAAGTCGTCTCAGTGTATTACCTTACAAGAGTAGCCCCATTGATTATGTCTTGTTGCTTCTGCTCAAGTTTCTCGTTTAAACCTCTTTCTTCTTCTGCCATTTCTATCATGCTCAAGAATAACTGATATACAGGATCCCTCCAAATTTGGTTGTGATCAGGGATGATGTCTTCAGCTACTAACATATTGATAAAAGGATTCGCTGGATGCGTGATATTGCGCGATTTAATGGCCAGAACATTGTCTTTTCCATTTTCACAGAGCTTTTCCAAACCTGACGCCTGAAATATAGCGTCTGCATCTATTCCACGTCCTAACTTTTGATCGCAAGCACTGATTTGATAAACAAAAGGGCAATCAAGCCGCTGATGTGATGGTAGATTCGTTATTTCCATACTGGCTTGGTCACCGAATCCCAAATCAGCGCAATCTAATGTCTCTCCAATAGGTACTGTATGCATGGTCATTTCGTGTGTTACCAGTGGTCCAAAATGGGTAACAGATCGAATATCGGCATAATAACTGTCAATTGGCTTTACTGAGGGCTGAATGATAGATTCGGATTCTTCCATTTTAACTTCCAAAAGCTGGCAGTAGTCCAGGTTCTTATTTTCACTGTGTTCTTCGAATAAGATCCCTAGTCTCCTGCCTATGGGAAAGCCATTTTTGACTGGCCAATCAGTTTGCGAGCTCATTGTGATGAGTCTTGGTGGTTGATTTAGTCCATATGGCAAGCAGTTGTTTTGGTAGAGCTGAAAGAGGCTGAGTACCTTCATAGCCTCAAATGCCGGGTTCATTAATATCGTCAGATCACCAAATCCCTCCATGTTACCGATGCCAGCCTGCCTTTGAGTACTGATTGCTCTTTCAGCAAGCAGCGGTCCAGTAGCACTGAACAAGGCAGCCGCACCAAAGGAGTGACCTATTGAGATAATCTTATCTTTTTCCAGCTTTTTGTATTGACCATTAACATCCACTTTCATGACATCTTCGACTTGCAACATCAAGGAGGTCAGTCCCTGGGTTCCCACCTCGTGGGAAGTGTTTTTTCTATCAAAGAACGTCAGCATATTCACATAATCGGTTTCAATCGACTCGCCTCTCCAGCCCACATAAAGTCCTAACACCTTCACTTTTTGTGTCCGCGAATTTTCAGTCACTTGGGCTGGATTGAAATAGGTCGCAGCTTTATACAATAGCTCCCTAAAGCTCTCGACATTGCTATCCCCATACTGGGCATTGTGATGCCAACCATACACGTAAACGAGAAGAATCACCTTTTGAATTGCCTGTCTTCCATCATCAGTAAGCGCCGCCTGCTGAACAATGTTTTTGTACTCTTTAAGAATTTTTCGCACATTATCTGGATTATGAAGTAGTCCCTGATCGTCAAATTCTGCAAACGCCAATTGGTACTCGGAGAGAGTATCGGCCAGACCTTTAATGAGTGCTTGCTTCTCGCAGTGCTCAAATTCGTCACCAGAGCCTTCTTCCCAGATACAGGGCAAAAGCGTTTGCGTAGGTGAATTGGCATCAATGACTTCGGTTCTGTAAGGATCATGCGTCATACAGCTGATCAGGAGAAACGGGAGCACGGCGAGCAAAATTAACGAGAGAGATTTCTTCATTGTCAGATTCCTTGATAAAGATTCCACCAGCTTAACTCCATGCCAGCACTGCGCAATTATTAACCAACCTTTGCACTCGCTGCAAATTTTACTAATCAGTACCGCGACTTATCAGTAATTGCGAGATTGATAACAGTGCGCGATATTCAATTTTTATAAAAGTGGCGGGATTCCGGATTCAGGTTGTAATGGTCTTAATGTCAAACTGAGAGCGCGACTATGACTATTCAACAGAAGATCCATGACATCATGGACAAATTGGCGAATTCGCTCAAAGGCTTTGAAATGCGTCAAAGCCAGTTCGATTTCATCCATGCCACCAGCCAAATCTGTGAAACGCAGGATGCCCCAAACCACATTATTGCGGAATTACCCACCGGCACGGGAAAAAGTCTAGGTTCACTTATTCCGGCACTGGCTTATCAGGCAGCGACCAATCAATCACGCAGTAAAGATGACACGATTAAAGTCATTTACTCCACAGCGACAGTGGCGCTTCAACAGCAGCTATTGCGTGATGTCAGTCTGCTTCAGGCTGCGGGTGTACCGTTGAAAGCCCACGTCGTTGTCGGTCGGAGCCGGTTTATCTGTCTGCGAAATGCAAAGCAGGTCATTAACCCTGACTATGAGCAAAACAGCTTACTGGCTGAGCAGGCCCATGGTGTTGATGATGAAGCCGGCCAGTTAGGTATTGATGCAACGTTTGAAACTGCTGTCAGTGAAGTAGATAAAACCAAAATTAAAAAGGCACTGGCCAAACTCAAAGACAATGGCTGGTCAGGCATTATCGATGACTTAGATCGTGAGCTGACTCTAGGTTTTGCAACATGGAACAAGGTGCGAGCTGAATCTTCTACCTGTAACCGTCAGTGCCAGTATTACAACGCGTCCTGCCCGTTCGTGAGAAATCGTATCGACACTGCAGATGCCGATCTCATTATTACTAACCATTCGATGGTGTTCGCCGATCTGGAAAAAAGTCATATCCTACCCGCGCCGGAACGCAGCCTTCATATTCTCGATGAAGGACATCATCTGGTGAATAACTTTCATGACAATATGATCGCCAAGTTTTCACTGCGCTCCATTTATGAAATCAGCACTCGCCACGTGAATGTTATAAGTAGCGGGTTACGGTTAGCATCCATTCATGGCGACGTCACCGATAAGTCATCAGTCACCGCAGAAGCCTTACAACACGTTAAGGTGGCTATCATTCCCTTGATGAACTCACTGGATGAACGTTATCAACAGTTCGCTCAAACGCTACCTGAAACAGAGCGGGAAAAAGGGGTCTGGCGGTATAATCAAGAGTTCATCGGGAAACTCGGTTTACTCGAAGCTATCCATGATATCTATCTGCCCCTGATTCGTGTCAGAGACAACATTAATGCCGCCGTCGATGCTTTATCCGATACCGAATTAAATCCTGACGAAACCGCAGCACTTAGCAATATGGCACAGCATGTCTCGGCTATTGATGCGGCCTGTTCACTCTGCCAGCTCTACCTGTCCGACTCACCTGATAATGCCCTGTGGTATCAACGACACAAATCCGTCGGCGCTGCCAATGGCACCTTGTTTGCCGCCCAGATCAATGTAGCAAACGAAATGTACATGCAATTTTGGAAGCGGGTGCATAAGAGCATCGTGATGTCGGCCACGATCAGTAACGATAATGGTTTCTCAAATTTCAACCCGGAGTCCGGCCTTGGCTATCCTGACGCCGTCGAAGCGGTATTCGATACGCCTTTCCACGACGCTTTTCATTACAGCTCATTGCATTTGTATCCGGATTTTCCTGATCCTGACTGGCGACAGGAGCAAAACCATTCCAATGCCATTATTGGTGAAGTAGACCGGTTCATGAGTTACCACAACGCAGGGCTTCTTCTGATGGTTTCTAAGCGACAGCTAAATCAGGTCGTCAGTCTGCTGCCCATCGCATTACGAGATATTACCTTGGTGCAGGAACTGGATGGCTCTCGGACGCAAATCATTGAAGAACATCGCAGACGAATTGATGCCGGTGAGCGTTCGTTATTGATAGGACTGGCCTCTTTCTCTGAAGGCTTGGATCTGAAGCAGGAGTATCTAACGTTTGTGGGTATTGCAAAGCTGAGTTTCGGTTCTTTCTCTGAACCCCGCAAACAGGCAGAAGCAGAACAGATCGAGAAGCGTGGTGGAAACGCCTTTATGGAACTCACGCTCCCTCACGCTGAAATCGCGCTTAAACAGTCTGTGGGGCGTCTCATCCGCTCGATGGAATGCCGTGGTGAAATCGCTATTTTCGATAAGCGGTTACTCACCAAACGCTACGGCGCCGGACTCCTGCAGCGCTTACCGAATTTCTATCGTGAACTGCACACCCAGGCACCGTTTCACCGCACCGGCTGAAAAGTAGCGCCAATAGCAGGTCGGGATACGATGGTGTTAGATAAAGACACAGGGGCAGACCAATGCTGGCACCAAAACTAAATATCTTCAACCAAGTGACAATCACGGACTGGCGGGAGAATAACCATCTTGATGAGAATGGCGACTTGATCCCGGGTATTTATCGGGGGATGCCAGATTACATTTATCACAGTACGCATGGCTATTCCTCATCGCTGTTTAAACTGATGAAGAGTAAGAGTCCTTTCCATGTAAAACGCAAGTACATCGATAAACGCGGTAAGCCCATCACCCGTGCGACTCAGAAGATTTTCAACTTCGGAACACTGGTGCATGAGCTGTCCTTGGAAGCGACCCGTTTTTATGACCACTACTTCAAACTTCCTGAGAATAAAGGCTTTGATGAATGGACAACCGATGATCTTAAGGCAAAGGCAAAAGAGCTTGAGCTGAAAGTATCCGGTACACGCTCTGATCTGAAAACCCGAATTAACGACGCTCTGCCAGAGGGGGCAAAAAAGATTTGGGAGTATGACGATGAAGTCGAGTCACTTATCAATTTACATTGTGCTGGTGAGCGTTTGGAAGCAATCAAAGGCGCGATGAAAGGCCCTACGACTCTGTATAACGCTATTTGGAATGATCCAGATAACCACGAGTTCCTGACCTTGCCCATCGAGCATAAAACATGGGTGGAAGTCCATGAGCTGTTCGATGCACTGATGGGCAATCCCTTTATCTCTATCGGCTTATCAGAGGGTGAACCTGAACTGTCTTGTTTTGCAATCTGTCCGGAAACCGGTTTATTGCTGAAATGTCGGTATGACTTTCTCAATATCCACGGTCATGCGTGGGATATCAAAACTACCCGTAGCGCAGAGGAATTCGCCTTTAACCGCCATGCCAACGATTTAGGTTACGACTTGCAGGATGCGTTCTACGTGTACGTTGGTCAGCTTTGCGGTCTGGATGTAAATAAGTTCCTCTTTGCCATTGTAGAAAAAGAAGAACCTATCGCCGATGCCGCTGAATACTCTCTGAACGCCAAAATGCGCGCGAAAGAAAAATTAAGACACTATTTGCAGCTGTTTAAGAACTGTCTGGATAACAACGACTGGCCTGCCTATAAAGCTGTGCCATCCATTATGCAACTGGATAACAAGCGAGGATATTACTGATGAGTGCGTTAATCGATCCGTCTCAACCTATCATGCCACCTCCCATGAACGAAGCTGAGGAGGCATTTACATCATTGATCTCCGCTCGCCGTGCAGGTCTGAATTTCAAAGATGAAGCCAGGTACTTTACCGAACAATGGATGCGACATGCCCGTGCCGGCATGATGTCGGTAGTGCCACTTACCGAAGTGCATGCAGAGTTTCTCAAAGCAGCACAACTGGGCCTTTCCTATGCACCCGAAAAAATGCAGGCATTCTGTATTGCTAATTTTGATATCGATACCGGCTTTCATCGACCTGTGTTTTACCTTGGTTACAAAGGGATGTATCAGCTGATTGCACAGGACCGAAATATTGCTTACACGCATACGGAGATCATTTTCGAAAACGACACCTTTCAGGATAACGGACCGGCAGCAGTGCCTGACCACAAACGCGTAATCAATCCCAACAAGCGTGGCGGTATCATTGGCGGCTATGCCTACTCAGTCCTAATCGCTGGTGGTCATACTATCTGTACCACAGTAGATAGCGATGTGATGCAGGAGATCGAAGGGAATGCGATTGCCAATGGCAGCCAGGCTTGGAATAGCCCCTTCGTGAATGAAATGCGTCGCAAAACCATTACCCGTAGACACTTCGATGATTTGTTGCCCGTTCTGAACCTCAACGTAGAGCTAGAACCCAGCAACATTCATGCGGAAAACAGCTTTGAAGCGGAGTATGCTCGCCATGGAAAATGAACAATTTGCTTATCTGTTAGCCGACTATTCGCCTGAACAACAACATCTTATTCAGGCAATCATGACGGCGACACGAAACACTGGCCAAGCACGTCAGCAACACTCCGGTCGAAAGCAGTTCCAGCTGGAAAATATTCACATCCAGGGGCTGCAACAGCTGATTGCTGATACCTTGTCTATCTTGGATGTCGCCCCAGCTTCTCTGACTGAAAATACAGACTGGCTGCACTGGGAGCTCTTGGTTTCTGAGGTATCCGGCCGGGTTGAAGGCATGATTGTCGTGGATCCGATTAAAGTGCTTACTCCCCTGTCTGGTATCTCTGATCCGCGGCTTATCCGTTCTAATCCCGATATCGGCAAAATGGTCACCGTAGACATGCAGCGGGGTATTACTGAAATTACCGGTGATGAGATAGAGCCAAATCATCCCGGGCTAACGGTTGGTGCCGATGGCGCCGTGCCCTACGGATTAGTATTTCAGTGTGCCGTGACGTTACAAGACTCGCAGCAGACGCACTTTCAGATTGAAGATATGGGCAACATCGAATTGTCAGATGCACTTCAGGCCTGCTACCGATCCATTGGCAACTTGTACAGTCAGGACGCCATCTCGTGTCTGGCAGGCCATATTATCTTTATGCGGGCCCTGAAACGCCTCACCTTTTCAGGCTATGAATACAGTGAATTGTTTAACACACTGACATCCACGTATTCAGGTTACTTCCGCCGTAAAAAAGCGCATGAAGACGCTATGCGCAATCGTAGCATGCGGTCGCAGAAACAAGGCGTGAGCGCATCAGAACTTGAACTACGAGCACTGATGACCCCTGAGGCAATATCAAAAGCCCAGGACAAACTTGCCTTCTCAATTGATAAGCGGGGTATGCCATCGGAAACAACCGTTATCGATATGGTGGCCTATCAGCAGGAGCAACTTAATCAGCAAATGAACACAATGTTCGCACAAGACCATCCGGATGATTGGTAAGCAGTGATGTGGTGAGCTATGAATTCAACTGAGCAGACAACAGCGCTAACACTCATCCAGCAGCACTTGATGCATCGCCGCTCACCCAGCGGTGCGTATCAATATGAGCAGCTCACTGTCTACTTTGACAACGCCACCGGTGATTATGTGAGCCATTGGTACACCGGTCGCTCACGTCACACGATGGAACGGCGTGCTGAGGCCTCCTACGCGCTTGAAAGCTTGATGGAAACGCGCGTCGCCAACTTTGTTTCACAGGGAGAAGCAGACGGTTTTGAATATGTTGATCGGATTGTAGAAACGTTTGCCGATGTGCCATTCTCACGGTTTCTGGGAGCACGCCTGGCTCCCTTATCTCTCTCGACACTCAAATCCTCACCGGGATGGTTAGATCCTAACAATACCGTACTGGTACCTTATGTCAGTGGTGTTCATGTCTGCATCCGGATAGGCATGCAGGATGCTTTCTCCCTGCAATGTATGAACGACCGAGGCGATACCGTCACACTGACTCCCCAGCAGCAAAAATATCTCAGAAACATGATCCGCTTGACCGAATATGAAACCTTCGTTGTTGAGGCGATCCTGACGCCCCAGCAAATTACTTTGCTTGATTTACTCTGCGTAAACGGTGTCGCGCTGACGTGGCCATACCTGAAACGCATGAAAACGCTTTCAAAATTGACAAAAGATCCGCACATCTTCAAACAGTTACTGCATCCTGACAGCGTCAATGTTTTTGAAGCGAATTCGTCTGAGCGAATGGACCCCCACCAGCGTCCCCCTTCTGGCTATGCGGTGAAATCTCGTACCTTACCGGTCGATCTCAGCGCGACAGTCGTGACTCCGGTGATAGAGCAGAACTATATCCTTCGCGTATTCCCCTCACACTTGAGAGATGCTGATGAGAGGACCCTCAGACAACGTGGACTGAAAAAACTGAATCTGAATGTGGTTGGATCGCAAGGCCAGTTCAAATCCATATGCGAAGTGGTGGTTCCCCTGAACCAAGAACTCCCTTCCCTTATCAAGCTTGATGGCATCAAAAATGGCAAAATCATCAACCCTCGCCCTTTTTTCAATCGTGAATTATCTGAATATTTGCGGAGTGAATCTGGTGAATTAACGGAAATTTTAAAAAACAACTGGACGATTTCGCTCCTTGATGAAATTAATTTTTAAAAAAATAGTCCATAAAATCAACGAAAGATTAAAAAAGCCATTATTATTATATAGTTACGATAAATTTATGCTTGCAAATTGATTTTCAGCGCTTATTATATTTCCTATGCAACAAAGGATAATAATAAAATGCATAAAAAATTAAAATTCTCACTATTAACTCTCGCAGTTACATTTTCAATTTATTTAAATATAAATGTCGATATTAATATTTTCATTCATGACGAAACATTGTACACCGCATTTAAATCACAATATTACTCAGAGATATCACAATCTCCAATGACACTGAAAGTGCTCAAATTTATGAATTTTTCATGGCAGATATTTAAAGAAATTTTTGCAATATTAAGATGATTGCCATCTGTAAATGATGGCGTCAGAAATATATTTCGTAGTACAAACTGCAACATTGGGATGGACCCCAATTCAATTTTTGCCGTATTGACACTGACACAATCCATATATTATTATCGGTCGCGGAAACAGGGCAACCGCATGAGTGCTCACTAATTAATCATGCCACTAAAACCCGCAGTTAGCACAGCTTCCAGATAGCTGGCTTTCATCCAAGCCCGTTTTTGCTTGGCGGGTATGCTGCCTTTTGATGACTCTGCCCGCAACATGTTTAGCGCTAAATGGCGTAGCATCGACCAGTTTTCGGCACCGTGATTCTGGTGTATCTGGCAGTCGTCTTCACCCATGCTGACATCCAGTACCCAATGCAAGCTGTTCTCTACAGCCCAGTGAGAACGTACTGCTTCGGCTAGTTGCTTCTCACTTAATGGTGCGGAGCTGATATGGTAGCGATATGTCAGTTCAGGTGCTTTGCCTTGTTGTTGGCGGAAGCTCATGCTCATGCCAAGCGTCTTTAACTCAGGCCATTGCGGGAACGCTTTGCTCACGTCATCAGCACTTAACACATGGTATGTCCGGGCTTCTATGCGACCCCGCTTTTGCTCGAAGGTTAAGCCACCAAGTGGTGCTTCCCGTGTCTCAGTAAACGCATCCTCGACTGCTTTACAGAGCTTGCCCTGATTGCTTTTGAGTGTGAACAGGTAATCACCACCTTGCTCGACTATTTGCTCTGCGATGCTGGTCTGGCAGCCCATAGCATCAATTGATACCAAGGTGTCCTGAACATCAAGTAACTGAATAAGCTCAGGGATCGCTGTAATTTCGTTCGACTTCTCTGAGGTTTTAACCTGACCTAAAACGACTTTATTGGTGCAGGCAAACGCGTTGACCATGTGTATCGTTGATTGGCGATCACCGCGCTGGTAGGAGCTTCGCAGCGTTTTACCGTCAATCGCAATCAATTGTCCTTCGGTGCTTTCATGTACAGCCTGCATCCAGTTGATAAAGCAAGCTCTAAACTGCTCTGGGTCGATACGCGAAATGGTACGGGCAATAGTGTCATCAACGGGGACGCCATCGCGCAAGTAACCATGTTGTTGGAACCAGCCAATATGACCGTCGGCATAGTCCCGGATATCGCTCCACCCTTCGGCTCCAGCGACGACACCACACAAGGTGATAAACAAAATATCCTCAAGTGGATAGGTCACTTTTGCTGATTGACGCGTGTCAGATAATTCCCCAAAGTGGGTGGTGAAGGCTTCGATATACATGGTTTTACTCCCCAAAAAGAGAGTATAAGATCACGACTAAACCGGATCGTCAAACTGATCGTTTAGTTTCCGCCAACTGGTCAATAAATATTCACGATCTCACCCTGGACACTACAGTCTCTC
>Ga0208204_100151_pt1 | contig 28376 bp, 20 predicted proteins | sample DeeseametaMP2252_FD_184173 | JGI IMG/M metagenome (GOLD analysis project Ga0208204, IMG submission 184173) | Marine microbial communities from the Deep Pacific Ocean - MP2252 (SPAdes) | ecosystem: Environmental > Aquatic > Marine > Oceanic | place: West of El Salvador, Pacific Ocean | collected...
ATCAGCATTATAGGCAGCGCGCTTCATTTCTGGTGACATACCCGGCACGTTACAACCTACTGTCATGCCAAGGAATTCGAAAAGCTCCCGCGACCAATCGGCATCACGGCGAGCCAGATAATCGTTCACCGTAATAACATGCACCCCCTTTGCAGAAAGCGCATTGAGATAAGTAGGCAGCGTTGCAGTAAGGGTTTTACCTTCACCCGTACGCATTTCTGAAATTTTGCCATCGTGCAGCACCATACCACCTAGCATCTGCACGTCGAAGTGACGCATGCCGTAAACCCGTTTACTGGCTTCGCGTACGGTAGCAAAGGCATCGTTGAGGATATCATCGGTAGACTCGCCTTTTTCCAGGCGCGCTCTGAGCTCAGCAGTTTTGGCTTTTAACTGCTCATCGGATAACGCTTCGTATTCCTTTTCCAGCGCATTGATGGCATCGACATTCTTTTTTAGTTTTTTTAATAGTCGGTCATTACGGCTACCGAATACTTTCTTCAGGATGCTTGCAAACATTAGGTTGATGATTCCACTACTTTTTTACGAGTTCCGGCAGCCCGGATTAGCCCGTCGATTTAAAATAAATGCCCCCGTGCACATCATGTGCATGACCGACACCCTAAATAATGTTGGAGGCCTGGCAAATGCAGACCGGTTCTGGCTGCTACCTAACGTCGTTTGGTGACGTACGGTAGAGGATCGATTTGTTGCCCGTGTCTTATTACTTCGTAGTGAACATGCGCCCCGGTTGAGCGGCCCGTGCTGCCCATTATGGCAATCGGTTGGCCTTTTGTTACCACATCACCCACAGAAACTGACAACGCATTGTTGTGCCCATAGCGCGTGACTATGCCATCGCCGTGGTCTATTTCTACCAGTAAGCCGTAACCATGACGCTCTCCCGCCCAGGTAATAATACCCGCTGCAGTAGAAACCACGTCATCACCAGTTTTACCCGCGAAATCCAGGCCTTTGTGCATTGCTGGACTGCCGGTAAAGGGATCTTTGCGCATGCCGTAATAAGAAGACAACCATCCCGACTGTATAGGTCGGCCAGATAATTGACTCTGCTCATGGATATGATGCCCCCGCACCAGACTTTCAAGCATTGCCAGCTGTTGTTTTTTTGCTGTAACGGAATGCTGAAGCGTTGCGATCTGATTTAGGAGGGGGTCGTTATCCACGTTTATCGGCGTAGAGTCTGGGTTGAAAGCCTCTAAATCTTCAGCTTTCATCCCGAATTCGGCGGCAATTAATTTGCCCTGTTCATCAAGTTGGGTCACCGTTGCGTCCATCTCAGCAAGACGCGCAGCCAACACTTGCAGCTGCAAGCGGGTGCTTTCTGCCAATTCGCTAATTTCAACATTTTCAGCTTCGTTGGCAGCTTGTGCGAGTTTGATTCGGGCGATGTCTTCAGACACAGAATCAGTGGAACGGCTAGACACTAACATCAGTAAAGAAGACAGCACAGTAAAGCTCACCAGTGTACGAACACTGATGCTTCTGCGGTATCTCTTTTGTTTTCCGATAAAGGAAATGGTTAGTTTCATTTTAAGCCCATGATGAAAATCCGTATTAGTTTAACGCTGTTAAGGCAAATGAACAAACCACAATCAGATACTCAGCTGTTTTTTTTGATACCTTGGTGAGAGAAAGTCACGCAAATTCGGTTATTGCTGTTAATCACTGGATGCTTCCTTGCCCGCCGACAGCACTTTGAGCGCATCAATCACGTGGGCAGAGCCGCGCATTGTGAGCGCATCTTCCGTCAATAACGCATCCGGTGCCTGGTAAATGACTGCATCTGCAATGGCATCGCGAGCGTGATCGTCTGGTGAGAGTAACAGCCAACCGTCTTTACCTTGTCGTTTCACCAAATACATGGCTTTATCTGCCAAAACCAGCGTGTGTTGCCAAACCCATTTATGGTGTTGAACAGGCGCATGAAAGCAAATGCCCACAGAACAGGTTGGCGGTGATTTGGCAATAGCGGCTGGCCACGGTGCTTGTTGCATTGCCGTTGTCATTCCAGTGATAAATTCGGCAGGAGAAGCATTACCGTTAAGGATGATAAGAAACTCTTCTCCACCCCAGCGAATTAAATGATCGTTGTAAGCTACGCGCTGCTGCAAGACCTTGCTGAACGTCATCAGCACTTCATCACCCACCGCATGGCCATAGGTGTCATTGAGTGCTTTAAAATTATCAATGTCGAGCAACACGGCATATACACCCTGCTGCCGCTCCGCTCTATCAAGGATAGACTTGATATTGCAATCGTGAGAGCGGCGGTTGTTCAAACCAGTTAGTGCATCGGTCAGACTGGCTTTTTTCAGCTGTGAATTCGCTTCAGCAAGCTGTTGATTCGCCGCATCTAACTCACGGGTGCGCGATTGAACCACATCCTCAAGACGTTGCTTTGCACGCTGTAAACGAAGGGTTCTGACATAGAAAAATCCCCACAGCACAAACATACCAGCAATTAAAAACAGGAATCGCATCCACGGTTGTTCATACCAGAAAGGCATAATACTGAACTGGAAAGTGGCGCCTTCACTCCATTGATTCTGCTCTTTTAGCCTGCTTTGCACTTCAAAGGTGTAATTTCCTTTTGGCAGGTTGGTGTAGAAAGCTTCCCGTCTTCCACCTACATTAGTCCATTCGGGATCGTATCCCACTAGCCGATAGCGAAAAGTCAGCGCACTATTTCGATAAAACAGCGGCGTGGTATATCTGAATTGCACGTTGCGAACACCAATGGGTAATTCGGGCTCACCAGAAAAATACTGCTTGTTGCGGGTTTTCAGAGACTCGACCACCGTTGATAGCGGGCGCTCTCGGGTGAGAGCCTGTTTTAAGTCAAGTCTGGCAACATTGTTTAGTGTAGGCAGATAGAGATAATTATCTTCCGATATTCCCCTACCACTTCCGGCACCATTACAGCAGCGTATCCCATCAGCATCCGCTTCCTGGCCGTAGTCATCAATAATCAATTTCGTATCTGGCCTACCTTCCATAGTGAGTGACTGTTTACTCATTTGGTAGACACCGCGCAGTGTTGAAACGACCAACTTGTCGCTGTCTTCCGCCATAAACATCACGCCAGCGGCCGGTAATAAATCCGGAGTCATCCACCGCCAACCGTCAGCGTTTTTCACTGCAAAGCCAGACTGAAAGGTGCCAATGACGATGCGACCATCAGAAAGCTGACCTATATAAGATACCGAGGTCTCTGACAGTGTTTTATCATCGGTATATAATCGCGCTTTACCATGAGTAAACTGATACACGCCTCGTGCGGTGCCTATCCACAATGTGTGTTTGTCATCGAAAAACACATAGCGAATATTCACTGTGCCTAGCTCAAATTCTGCAGTCATATTCTGCAACGCGTTATCTTTCCAACGAAACAAACCGCCCAATGTAGCTATCCACACAGCACCATCGTCGCCTTCAGCAATGCTGTTGATTTGATGGTTGTCGAGCATAGGAAAGGACTGCCTGATGCTAAAATCTGCATTCAGCAGCACCAAACCAGCCCGCGTTCCAACCCAGTATTGTTCATTACTGTCGGTAAATAACGAATACACTACCTTGTTGGGTAAACGGTTGTCAGCGACGACCTGGGCAAACCGCTTATTTGCATAGAGAAACAGCCCACGGTTAGTGCCTACCAAAATCCCGTTTTTGCTGTGAGTAAACGTCCAAATATAGGACTCTGCGAGCCCTTCAGCCTCACCCAACCGGCGGGTGCCATCGAATCGTAGGCGCTGAATTCCGTGGGTACGACTGCCAAACCACAGGTCTCCCCATCGGTCTTCGAAGCCGGTAACAAACCAAGGCGCCGTTTTGCCATCGATTTCACTGATTTCTTCAACGAGCTGATCTTTAACAATTTGCAGTAAGCGCTGGTTTCCAGCCACCCAGAGGTTGCCATAGCTGTCTGCAAAGGTGAGCTCAATGCTGTCTGATATTTCCAATGCGTTAAGCTTGTATGACGAAAGTTGTTGATAGTCATCAAGCTGCATTAAGCCTGAAGTGGTACCAAGAACAAGGCGGTTTTCGTAGAGGGCCATGCTAGTGATATGTGTTCTATCTTCGAGCGATGCGAGGTCGATTTCCTGTACGACACGGGCGTCACCTATGGAAAGTAAGCGTTGATCGGTTGCGACCCAGAGTTCATCAGATTTTACCGTCAGTGCGGTAACCTGCGTCACTGGCAATCTTGTCACCGCTTCATCACTATGCGACTTGGATTTATCGGCGTGCGAAACATCAATACGATACAAGGCATCACCGCCCGCATAAATAGCGCCTTCAAACCATACGATATCGTCAATTCTGCCGAGCGGATTATCGGCAAATGTGATTTCCCGGATATGGTTATCGGTACAAATAGTGATAAGGCGATCGGTAGTGCCCACCCACACCACACCGTCTGGCGCAACAAACACTTTTCTTAATAGCGGATCGGCAAATAACGGCGAAATGCTGCCGTCAAAAACCTCGAAATGGTTGCCGTCAAAACGGGCTAATCCACCTTCGGTAGCAACCCAAATATAGCCGCGGGGATCTTCAGCAATGCTAATTGCGGAAATTTGCGGTAAGTGACTCCGGGTATCCCACAAACGCTGATGGTACTCACTGAAAGCAACCACCTTGTCAGTGTTGATTGGCGAAGCAGAGACAAATTGCAATGAAATGAGGAAGAAGCTAGCAGTGCAAGCTAATAAGATTTCACTGCGTCGCACCACAACCCTGTGGAATGTTACAAAACAAGCCAGCCAGAACTCCATAAGCTGCCATATATCCCTATAATTATGAAGCAGTAAGATAGGCTTATAATCTTAATAAATCAGATTTAAGCTTTAAAGTTAGGGTGTTATACACCCCCGCTTCCTGATCATACCTAACCAGAAGAAACGAAGAATAAAAAAAAGCCGCTTAAATAAGCGGCTTTTAAAAATAGTAATTTATGCGATGACCGGCGCTGCGTAGCGAATTGGCATCTCTTCCTGGTTTTCGTACGTCACGTATTCCCAGCAATCTTGCTGTTCCAGTACTGCATTCAACAGTTTATTGTTGAGGCCGTGACCAGTTTTAAACGCGGCTAACTCACCAATAATGCTATGACCGCCCATGTACAAGTCGCCCACTGCATCAAGAACTTTATGCTTCAGGAATTCATCGTCATAACGAAGACCTTCAGGGTTCAGAATACGGAAGTCATCCAACGCAACGGCGTTTTCCATGCTACCACCCAACGCTAAGTTGTTGGCATTCATGTATTCCAAATCACGCATAAAACCGAAAGTACGCGCACGGCTTACTTCGTCTACATAAGAATTGCTGTCGAAGTCCATAACCATGTGCTGGTTTGTTTGGCTGATAACCGGGTGATCGAAGTCGATACGGAAATCCACACGGAAACCATCGTAAGGACGCAGTTCTGCCCACTTGTCGCCATCTTCCACGCGTACGGTTTTAGTAATACGAATGAAACGCTTCGGCGCATTTAACTCTTCAATACCCGCCGTCTGCAGCAGAAATACGAACGGGCTTGCGCTTCCGTCCATAATTGGCAGCTCATTGCTGTCGACTTCTACAATGATGTTGTCAATGCCCAGACCGGCCAGAGCCGAAGCAAGGTGTTCAACAGTGTGAATGCTGACACCATCTTCATTGTTTACACACGTACACAGCATGGTATTGCCCACAGCGTTCGCACGCGCAGGAATATCTACAAACGGGTCCAGGTCGATGCGACGGAACACAATACCTGTGTTCGCAGGCGCAGGCCGGAGAGTCATAGTGACCTTTTCCCCTTTGTGCAAACCAATACCGGTTTCTTGTACCGATTGTTTGATTGTACGTTGTCTAATCATTTCGTTGCTTTTACCTGTTCAAAAAGCGGTCGCGCAGTATATAGACTAAAGTTCAGTCTGTCAAATTTCTGTCATGCGCAGCCTTGGTTAAACACCAACTTCTTATACATTGACAACAATATCAGAAAAAAGTTTCCTGATATTAACAGCTTAGTCTTAGTCAGCCTGTTTACGCAGGAACGCTGGAATATCTAAATACTCCAAATCGCTACCTGGCTGAACGTCATTCTCGACTTTCAGTGCCTGATTTCCGTCGGTACCGCCAACACTACGCTGCTCGGTAGCATGCGAAGTACCAAATTCACGGGCCGCAGAAGACAGACGAGAACCTTCAGAACTCACCAGGGAGATATCAGGCTTGCGCTCAGCGCCAATACCGGTTGCAACTACCGTTACGCGCAGCTCATCACCCAGCTCCATGTCGATAACCGTACCCACAACCACGGTGGCGTTCTCTGAAGCAAACGCTTTAACGGCGTTACCCACAGTTTCGAATTCGTCGATAGAGAAATCTGGACCCGCAGTGATATTCACCAGAATACCGCGCGCACCAGACAAGTCGATGTCTTCCAGCAGCGGGCTGGCGATTGCCGCTTCAGCAGCTTCTTCAGCACGGTCAGAACCTGATGCCACGCCGGTACCCATCATTGCGCTGCCCATTTCTGACATCACTGTTTTCACGTCGGCGAAGTCAACGTTAATCAGACCAGGACGGGTGATCAGTTCAGCAATACCTTGCACCGCACCGCTAAGTACGTTGTTGGCTTCACTGAATGCTTGCAGAAGTGGTGTGCCCGGGCCCATCACTTTCAGCAGTTTTTCGTTAGGAATGGTGATCAGTGAGTCAACGTTTTTCGCCAGCTCAACAATACCCTGGTCGGCAAAAGCAGTACGCTTTTTACCTTCAAAAGGAAACGGTTTGGTGACAACCGCAACGGTCAGAATACCCATTTCACGTGCGATACGCGCAACTTCAGGGGCTGCACCTGTTCCGGTACCACCGCCCATACCCGCCGCGATAAACACCATATCAGCGCCATCAAGAGACTGGCGGATGGTTTCGCGATCTTCATGGGCCGCTTCACGACCAATGTTTGGATCGGCACCTGCACCTAAACCTTTGGTGACAGAGGAACCAATTTGCAGTGTCACGTCTGCGCTTGAACTGCGCAATACCTGGGCATCAGTGTTCACCGCAATGAACTCAACACCCTCAATATTTTGTGTCACCATGTGTTCTACAGCATTACCGCCGCCGCCACCGACGCCGATAACTTTAATTACGGCTTCTTCGCCGTGGCTATCCATTAACTCAAACATACTTACTCTCCGGATTGGTACGTCTAACAACACTAAGCCAGGTCATATACGACGGTCGGATGCCTCCATGCGACCGTATGCCGAGTCTTAGCGCCCCCAAAATAAAATTAAAATTCACCTTTAAACCAGCTTTGCACGCGCTGAAAGAAACTTTCGCCGGACTTCTGCTTACTGGTCTTTTTATTATCTGCTTGCATTTTGCCGTAGTGGAGCAAGCCCACAACGGTTGCAAAGCTTGAATCATCGGTATACTCCGATAATCCGCGCATATTTATTGGTTTGCCCACTCTCACAGGCATTTGGAAGATTTCTTCCGCAAATTCAACAGCGCCTTCCATCTTGGCGGTACCGCCTGTCAGAACGAGCCCTGCTGCAATTTGTTCTTCAAATCCACTGGCACGGATCTCTTTCTGCACCAGCTCAAATAATTCCTGATAACGAGGTTCTATCACCTCAGCCAGGGTGTGTCTGGACATGGCTCTGGCAGGTCGACCGCCCACACTGGGCACTTCGATATTTTCTTCCATGCTGACCATGTCTTTCAGCGCACAGGCGTAATTCACCTTAATTTCTTCCGCGTTACTGATTGGCGTACGGAAAATCTTTGCAATATCACTAGTTATCTGGTTACCCGCAACCGGGATCACAGCAGTGTGACGAATTGCGCCGTCGGTGTAAATGACAATATCCATGGTTCCGCCACCGATATCCACTACACATACGCCCAGTTCACGTTCATCATCGGTAAGAACCGCGTAACTTGATGCCAGTGCGGAGAAAATAAGCTGATCTGAACTCAGATCACAACGCTCAATACACTTCACCAAATTCTTGGCCATATCATCCGCACAGGTGATGATATGCGCTTCGGCTTCCATTCTTACGCCTGACATGCCAACCGGGTTTTTAATTCCTTCCTGCACATCAATGGTAAATTCCTGCGGCAGCACGTGAAGCAAACGACGTTCTGATGCAATCGGCACTGAACGGGCAGCGTGGATCACGTTGTCTACGTCTTCCTGCGTCACTTCCTGATTGTTAATCGGTACCATGCCACTTTCGTTCTGGCATTTCACATGGCGACCTGAAATCGACATGAACACCGAAGAAACCTGACAATCTGCCATCAGCTCCATTTCACTGACTGCACGTTGTACTGACTTAACCACCAAATTGAGATCGTTTACGCCGCCTTTGTCCATGCCCTGCGCATTATGGGTACCAACGCCTACAATACTGATCTGATCGTCCGACAGCAGTTCACCGACAACGGCTTTCACTTTGCTGGTTCCGATATCCAGTCCGACAATCAGATTGCGTTCAGCAGTTTTTGACATGGTATTTTTAAACTCTCTCATTAACTTTTTTCATCTTCCGCTTCCTGCCAGCCTACAGCCAGCCCGGTGTCGTAGCGCAAATCCACGTACTTCACCGCCTTCGGTTGCTTCGCCAGCAGCGGATAAACATCAATAAATCGCTGCAAACGATCGATAAATTCCTGTCGGCCCAGATTCAACTCTATGCCATTTTCAAGCTGTATCTGCCAGGCGAAGCGTTCACTCAGTGACATTTCAGCAATCGGCATCGACGTTGTTGCTAACAGTGACTGCATGGCGTTGAAACCTTCCAATGCCGTTTTCTCGCTACCACCGGGACCAAATAACTTTGGCAGACCTAATTCATCTGCACTGGCGTTAAAAGTTTCACCGTAAGGATTCAGCAAAAAATCATCATTCCACTGTGCCACGGGCTGCTGCTCAACCAGGTAAATCTTCAGCGTATTCGGCCACTGTTTGCGAACCGATGCGCGATAAACCCAAGGCTGCGCCTCTACTAGCTTGTATACTTCGTTCACATCGAGGGCAAAAAAACTGCCGGGCTGCGACTGCCTGATCAAACGCTCAAGCCGGGTAACGTTCACATGACTGAAATCGCCGGAAAAATCCACTACCTGAACCGGTGCCCGCTGGGCGTCCTGCAGGTATTCCTTAATTTTTACGCCGCCCACAATCAGACCGGTAATCACTGCCAGCAGAAACGCTACGCCGGACCAGAATCGGATCTGTTTGTGTCTTACTTCAGTCATGCAGGTTTACGCCTCATGCTCAGTTAAACTGGTTGCTAGAATTTCCAGCGTCAGTTCATCAAAACTCAGGCCAGCCACTTTGGCTGCTTTCGGTACCAGACTCTTTTCAGTCATGCCTGGAACCGTATTTGCCTCAAGCAAATAAAACGTTCCGTCAGCAGCTTGCATAACATCGATGCGGCCCCAGCCGCTGCACGACAACGCATTAAACGCACGAAGCGATAACGCTGCCAGCTCAGCTTCTCTGTCTTGTGACAGACCACTGGGACAGTGATACACGGTGGTATCGTCTTGATACTTAGCCGCGTAATCATAAAAATTATGGGGGGTAGACATGCGGATCGACGGCAATGCCCTGCCCTGCAAAACAGAGACAGTGAACTCGAGGCCATCGATGTACTGCTCTAACAGGACCTGATTATCGTACTTAAAAGCGTCCTGAACGGCAGTTTCTAGTTGTTTAGCGCTTGTCACTCTCGCCATCCCGATACTGGAACCTTCTCGGGCGGGCTTGACCATGACTTCATTCCCCAATTCCATCATTATAGCCGCGCATGATCCAGCTTCAAAGTCACTTTTGTCAGCAATTTGATATTTTGCCGTAGATAATCCAAGGGTCTGCCAGATTTGCTTGGTGTGGATCTTGTCCATCGCCAATGCCGAGCCCAAGACACCACTGCCGGTGTACGGTATTTTCAGGTGCTGCAGTGCACCCTGCATTGCGCCGTCTTCGCCGCCGCGACCATGTAACATGATCAATACACGATCGGTTTTTTCATCAACCAATTCAGTTAGTTGTCTTTCCGCAGGGTCAAATGCATACGCGTTTACACCCTGTCTTAAAAGGGCAATTAATACCGCTTCGCCCGACCGAAGAGACACAGCGCGCTCGGCGGATTCACCGCCAAACATGACTGCTACACGACCAAATTTCTGAACATCTGCCTGCTCAAACATTACTGCCACTCACGTTGAAATTTTTTTGGTTCTAATTCTGAATTTGCCAATTTTCTGGCAATCTGGCCGATATTACCTGCTCCCTGGGTCATGATCACGTCGTTTTCCTGCATCACACTGGCAAGAATATCCGCCAGAGAATCCGGCTCACCGACGTAAATCGGTTCCACTTGTCCTCGCAGACGAATCGACCGGCACAATGATTTACTGTCGGCACCGTCAATGGGCTGCTCGCTGGCCGCGTAAACGTCGAGCAACAACAACACATCGACCTGGGATAAAACATCGACAAAGTCTTCGTATAAATCTCTGGTACGGGTGTATCTGTGAGGCTGGTACACCATCACGAGTCGCTTATCTGGCCAGTTGGTTCTCGCTGCGGCGATGGTGGCTTTTACCTCTGTCGGATGGTGACCGTAGTCATCCACCAGGCAGACATCACCCTTACTGGTAGAAAACTCCCCCAGCACTTCAAAACGACGACCAATGCCGCCAAAACCTTTAAGCGCTTTGACTATGGATTCATCGTCCACACCCTCATCGGTAGCAACCGCAATGGCTGCCAGCGCGTTCAGCACGTTATGCATACCGGTAAGATTCAAGGTAACTCTCAAAACGGGCATGTCAGGGCGAATCACATCGAACTCAGCCTGACCGAAACGTAGCTGCACGTTTTCAGCTCGCACATCATTAGCGGCATCAAGGCCGTAGGTCAGAATGTTTCGCCCAATGCGCGGGCGTAAAGACTGAATCACCTCATCATCGCCACACAAGATAGCCTGACCATAAAACGGCAGGTTGTGCAGGAATTCGATATAGGTGTCCTTCATCTTGTTGAAGTCACCTTCATAGGTGCCCATGTGGTCCGGCTCAATATTGGTGACCACGGAGACCATAGGTTGAAGATGCAGGAAAGACGCATCGCTTTCGTCAGCTTCAGCAATCAGATAGCGACTTTTACCTAAACGGGCATTGGTACCAGCACTGTTAAGCAAGCCACCGATCACAAACGTCGGATCCCAGCCTGCTTCGGCGAAGATAGTGGAAATCAAACTGGTAGTTGTGGTTTTCCCGTGCGTACCCGCGATGGCAATTCCATGACGGAAACGCATCAATTCGGCCAGCATCTCAGCGCGGCGAATAATGGGAATACGATGTTCCCGGGCATAACGAATTTCCGGGTTTGCCTCGTTAATAGCACTGGATACCACCACGACATCGGCGCCCACCACGTTATCTTCGTGATGGCCGATAAATATCTCCGCGCCCAGTTCTTCCAGGCGCGCCGTCATCGCCCCAGCCTGAATATCAGACCCGGCAATGTCATAAGTTTCATTGAGTAGTACTTCTGCAATACCGCCCATTCCCGCGCCACCGATACCGATGAAGAAAATGCGTTTTACTTTACGCATTTGCGGGCTCTGGAATGGTTTTTCACCTACCATCAGGCTTTCTCTCCTGTCAGCAGTTCGCATTGTTCTACGACCTGCTGTGTTGCATTTATGATCGCCGCCTGACGGGCTTTTTTCCCCATGTTCAGGCACGATTGGGGTTGACGCAGCCAGCCTTCCAGCAATTTGCCCAACCCGCTTTCTAATTCTGTTTGCGGCAATAATACCGCAGCGCCCTCATCGACCAATGAGCGGGCATTTTTAGTTTGGTGGTCATCCACGGCATGGGGCAAAGGAACAAATACCGCAGGTAATCCCGCGGCAGCAACCTCCGCCACCGTCAATGCACCCGCGCGACAAACAATACAGTCGGCCCATGCATAGGCGGCTGCCATATCGGCGATAAAATCGCTTACCTGTACGTCCACGCTGCCCGATGCATAAGCGGCACGTACCGATTCCGCATTGCCTTTGCCTGCCTGATGACGGATTGTCAGGCCATACAGGTTTTTGCACACCGCTGGCACGCCTTCGTTGAGCGCTTTCGCACCGAGGCTGCCGCCAATCACCAGCATGCGCAGAGGTGAATGGGTTTCAGTTTTATCTGCCAGGGCGACAATCTCTTTTCGTACCGGATTGCCAACCGTCATACATTTAGACGCGGAACCCTCAAAGCCACCGCGGGCATTGCCGAATCCCAACATGATCCGCTTTGCCAGTTTACCCAGCATACGGTTAGTCATACCAGCAGCGGCGTTCTGCTCGTGAATCATCAGCGGAATACCACGTAACCAGGCAGCAACACCGCCAGGGCCACTGGCGTAGCCGCCAAACCCAACCACCAGATCGGGTTTCAGCTGTCCCATGAGTTTTCGCGCTTCTCCCATGCCTTTAAGCAGTGCCATGACACCGCTAACACGGGCTGATAAGCCTTTACCACGCAACCCCTTCACATGAATGAAGTGGATCGGAAAACCCTGTTCTGGTACCAACTGTGCTTCCATTCTTTCTGCGGTACCCAGCCAGTGTACGTCCCAGCCTTTTGCTTTCAGCGCATGGGCCACCGCTAGCCCGGGGAACACATGTCCGCCGGTACCACCCGCCATAATCAGGCAACGCTTAGTCATACTGCGCCTCCTGCTCTACATCTTTCAGCATGGCGCGAATATCATCCTTACTCTTCTGCTGGGTTTCTTTATCTGCTGTATTTTCTTCAGCTTTTTTGATTTTTTGCTGCTTCTTACGTTGGTTCTTACGTTCAATGGCTTGTACACCATCGACACGTAATTCAAAATCGATTCGCATCAGCATGGCAATCGCTACCATCATGACAATCAGGCTGGTTCCCCCGTAACTAATGAGGGGCAGCGTTAATCCTTTGGTGGGCAGAATACCCGCACTGGCACCAATGTTTACCGCGGTTTGGAAACTCAGCCAAATGCCAATGCTATAAGCAAGGTATCCTTCAAAAGGTCGCTGCTTCGCTAATGCGTGATTACCAATCTTAAGTGCCTTAACTACCAAATACAGAATAAGCGCCAGTACCGCTAACACGCCCACAAAGCCAAGTTCTTCGGCCAGAATCGCCATGATAAAATCGGAGTGCGCCTGGGTTAAAAATTCCAGCTTTTGATAACTGTTGCCCAAGCCCTGTCCCAGCCAACTGCCGCGGCCATAAGCCATAAGAGACTGGGTTAACTGATAACCGCTTCCGAAAGGGTCTGCCCAGGGGTCGAGGAATGAGGTTACCCGGCGCATACGGTATTCCTCGAACACGATCAGGAATACGATGGCCAGTAAACCTACAAAGACAATGGCGAAGAACTGCCAGAGCCGCGCACCGGCAAGAAACAGCAAGCCCATGGTAGTGGTAAACATCACCACCACAGTTCCGAAGTCAGGTTGCAGCAGCAGTAAAATAGCGACCACAAAGAAAACGACCAGAGGCTTTAAGAACCCTTTGATATTTTCCGTTACCTCTTCATACCGGCGCACCAGGTACCCGGCGAGATAAGTGAAGAAAAACAGTTTAGCCGGTTCTGCGGGCTGTAACGTCAGCGGGCCAATCACAATCCAGCGGGTACTGCCGTTAATTGACCGCCCTACCGCCAGAACAGCCAAAAGCATGCCGATGGCCGCGAGCAGCAACCAGGGGTTCACTTTGCGCCAGAAACTCATGGGGATCTGCATCACTACACCAGCAGCAAGTAAAGCGAATAACAGATAGATACCGTGACGGATGGAGAAATAAAACGGATTGCCATAAAGACGGTCTGCCACCGGCATAGACGCCGATGTCACCACCACCAGACCCAGCGTTGCCAGGGCGATAGTCACCAGCAGTAAACCGGTATCATAGGGCGATACAGATTTTGCCTCACCGTGGCGCTGGGTGAAGAGTTCAGACAATTTAGCGGTCGCCTCACTCATTTGGCGGTGACCTCCGTGATTGCATCGGCAAACACTTTCGCGCGATGGGCGTAGTTGTCGAACATATCAATACTGGCGCAGGCTGGCGACAGTAGCACCATGTCGCCAGGTTCGGCCTGCTGAGCAGCAAGCTTCACCGCACTGGGTAGATCAGGTAAATATTGAGAACCCGGCACCAGCTCGCTAATCGCTTTACCATCTTTACCAATGGTAATGACTAAATCCACGTAGCGATTGAAGGGGGCTTTAAGCGCTGTAAGATCAGCCCCTTTTCCGTCACCACCCGCAATCAGAATAAGCTTGCCGGTTTTAGTGCCCCCTAATCCTTCAAGGGCCGCCAGGGTCGCGCCCACATTGGTTGCCTTGGAATCGTCAATCCAGCGCACACCATTGGTATTGGCTATTTCAACACAGCGATGCGGTGCAGGCTCGAAGGATTTCACTGCTTCACAGGCGGTGTCGATTTTTAACCCCGCAACCAATGCCAGTGACAGCGCCGCCTGAATGTTCAGTACATTGTGACTGCCCACCAGTTTAACCGATGCCATATCAAGTACAGGTTTACCCTGCCAGGTAATGTGATTGTCGGTAAAACCAAAATCTGTCGCTGAAGGCTGTGCCTGGAATGCTGTCTGCTTCGCTACCTTTGTAGCTGGATAGGTTTCTTCGTGACCTTGCCACACCACCGCGTGTTCACAATGGGCAAAAATACGTTGTTTGGCGGCGGCGTACTCCGCCATCGTACCGTGACGGTCGAGATGATCGTCAGTCACGTTTAAAATGGTGGCACCTAGCAGATTCAGTGAGGAGGTGGTTTCGAGCTGAAAGCTTGATAATTCGAGTATCAGAAAATCCCATTCCTCGCCCACAGTTTCCAGCACCGGGCGACCCACATTTCCTGCCGCACAGGCTTTCAGACCGGCTTGGTTTAGAATATGGGTGAGCAATAAGGTTACGGTGGTTTTACCATTCGAGCCGGTGATACCAAATGCCGGGATACGCTGCAGGCGAGCGAACAGCTCCACGTCACCCATCACTTCCACATCGGCTAATTTTGCGCTTTTCACCGACGCATGAGACGGTGAGATGCCCGGACTCAATACTAACGTGTCTACACCTTCCCAAAAACCAGGAGGCAACTCACCCAGGGTCACGGGTTGCGTAATGCTTTCTGGAACCACGGCGTTTGTGCGGGTATCCCACACTTTAACTGTAGCGCCAGTGGCAGATAAAAAGCGCACAACAGACTGACCGGTCAATCCAAGACCGGCCACCACTACCTGTTGAGAAGCGAGTAATTCGTTCATCGTCACCGTAACTTCAGCGTTGCCAGACCAACCAGCACCAGAATTAATGAAATGATCCAGAAGCGCACAATCACGCGGGGTTCTGGCCAACCTTTGAGTTCAAAATGGTGATGGATGGGCGCCATGCGGAAAATGCGCTTGCCACGGAGCTTGAACGAACCCACCTGCAGAATTACCGACACGGTTTCCATCACGAATACGCCGCCCATAATAATAAGCACGATCTCCTGACGCACCAGCACCGCCAGCACACCTAACGTGCCACCAAGGGCCAGCGAACCCACATCACCCATGAATACCTGTGCCGGATAGGTGTTAAACCATAAAAAGCCCAGACCAGCACCAACGATGGCAGTACACACAATAACCAATTCACTGGTTAGTGGAATGTGCGGAATATTCAGATAAGTGGCAAAGTTAAAGTTACCTGTGACATAAGCAAAAATTGACAATGCTCCGGCTACCAGAATAGTAGGTACAATAGCCAGGCCATCAAGGCCGTCGGTGAGGTTTACCGCGTTAGAAGTGCCCACCACAGCAAAGTAGACCACAACCAGGTAGAACAGCCCCAACTGTGGCATCACTTCCTTGAAGAATGGCACCAGTAGTGACGTTTCTTGTGTCAGCGTAGACGACGCATAAAGATAAAACGCCACACCCAGCGCGATCACCGACTGCCAGAAATATTTCCAGCGCGCGATAAGACCTTTGGAATCTTTACGCACTACTTTACGGTAGTCGTCGACAAAACCAATGATGCCGTAGCCAATCACCACGGCAAGGGTAACCAACACATAGCGATTAGTGAGGTCGCCCCATAGCAGCACACTGATCACAATGGCAGATAAAATCAGCAAGCCACCCATGGTGGGCGTACCCGCCTTAGACAAATGACTTTGCGGACCGTCATCGCGGACAGTCTGGCCAATTTGCAAACGCTGTAGCCAGCAAATCATTTTTGGCCCGATTACAATAGCAATCACCAGTGCGGTGAGCGTGCTTAATATGGCACGCAAGGTAAGGTACGAGAATACAAAGAATCCCGGTTCGTATTGTTTAAGCCAGTCGGCCAGCCACATCAACATGCTATTCGCTCCCGACGGCGTTCAAACTTTCCCAGGCGAGATACCTCGATGGCATCTACAACCCGTTCCATTCGCGAGCTTCGCGAACCTTTTACTAAAACAGAAATATCCCGCTGATCGGCCATCAAAACATCCGTAAGCGTTTCCATCAACGCATCCACGTCACTGAAATGAAAACCGTTATCCCCGTAAACCGCGCTGGCGCTTTGGCTAAGCACACCTAACGTGAACAGACAATCGATGCCTTTTTGTTGTGCATATTTGCCCACTTCCTCGTGATAGTAGCGCGCTTTCTCACCGAGCTCTGCCATATCACCCAGAATGAGTACACGTAAACCTGAGAAACTAGAAAGTGTGTCGATAGCGGCATTTACCGAGGCGACGTTAGCATTATAAGTGTCATCAAGCAGGCGGAAGTGAGCAGATAACGCTTTAACATTCAGGCGGCCTTTTACTTGCGCCATATTGAGCAAGCCGTCTTTCACGTCTTCAAGGGTCGCGCCTACCTGCATGGATAATGCCGCAGAAACCAGTGCATTGCCCACGTTATGAATGCCAGGAATGCGAAGTTGCACCGCGGTTTGCCCCTGTGGTGTCACCATGTTGAATTCTGCACAGCCATCCAGTCCAATAGTAATATCTTCAGCGGTGAAATCCGCCGTATTCTGTTGCTGTGGAGAGAATGTCAGTACGTGGTTATACTTGAGTTTACCTAACCAGAATTCTGCAAACTGGCTGTCGGTATTGACAATGGCAGTGCCAGATTCACCTAAACCTTTAAAAATCTCGCTTTTTGCCCGTGCAACGCCAAGCAAACTGCCGAAGCCTTCCAGGTGAGACGCCGCGGCGTTCACAATGGTCGCCACATCGGGTTTCACTAAATCGGTGGTATAGGCAATTTCACCCAAATGATTGGCACCTAGCTCCATCACCGCGAAGTCATGTTCAGGCTCAAGACGTAACAGCGTCAGCGGCACGCCGATGTCGTTGTTGAAGTTACCGGCAGTAGCCAGCACATTGCCACGACGAGCAAGAATAGCCGCCGTCATTTCTTTCACTGTGGTTTTACCACTACTACCGGTTACCGCGATAGTTTTTGGTGCCACTTCAGTCTTCACTGCTGCACCGAGTAAACCCAGCGCCAGCTTGGTATCGGCAACTTTAATAACCGGCAGCGAGGTGCTGATATCTTCACTGGCAATCACTGCACTGGCACCTGCCTTTTCTGCTGATGCCACGAACCGGTGACCGTTAAAATTATCGCCGCACAGGGCGATATACACATCACCCTTTTGCAGCGTACGGGTATCGGTACTTACCCCGTTAACTTCCTGATCATCCCCTTTCAGGGTGCCTTTTACTTTGTCGGCGATCCAGGAGAGTGTAGTCAGAATCATTAGCTGTACTCCCTTTGCAAGCGTGCTACAACGGCGCGCTCGTTATAATTGTTCTTGTGTTCACCGATGATCTGATAATCTTCATGGCCTTTACCCGCCACGAGGATCAGATCCTGCGGAGCTGCCTGTTCCAGGCAGTGGCGAATGGCCTTTTCTCTGTCCGGCTCATCCACCGCACATTGCGGTTGTGTCAGTCCGGTACGAATATCTGCTGCGATAGCGGCTGGCGATTCTGAACGGCTGTTGTCGGTAGTGATGATCACGTGATCAGCCCCTTTCTCAGCCGCCTGTCCCATTAGCGGGCGTTTACCCTTGTCTCTGTCTCCACCACAACCAAACACACACCACACGTCGCCGTTGGTATGGTCACGGGTACTCAGCAGAGCTTTTTCCAGTGCGTCCGGCGTGTGGGCATAATCCACAATCACATTCGCGTGGTTGTCGAAACGAAACACTTCCATGCGCCCTGCCACCGGCGATACCTTCGGCAGCAACGACACCACATCTTCAAAACGCAGTCCCTGTACCAGCATGACCGCGATCACGGCCAGCAGGTTATGCACGTTAAATGCGCCTAAAAGCGGTACGTTGATGTCGCGGCTCCCCCAACTGGATACCAGTCTGAACTGACAACCATCGGGATGATATTTCACATTTGTGGCCAAACAATGGCGATCTTCGGGCTTTTGCGCTTGCAATTCGGTTAAACCAAACCAAACCGTTTCCACCCCTTCGGGTTTATGGCTATGCCAATTCGCGCTTTCCCCATCATCTTTATTCAGCACTACCGTTTTCACTGCAGGAAGTTTCATCGCCAGGCGCTTTGCTGCCGCGTAGTCTTCCATGGTGCCGTGATAGTCGAGATGGTCTCTGGACAGGTTGGTAAACACAACGATATCGGTATTCAATTGACTGAGACGCCCCTGCACTAAGGCGTGGGATGAGGCTTCAAAAGCCACCTGACGGGCGTTGTGTTGCACAAAGTCTGCCAACAAATACTGCATACGAATAGCGTCGGGCGTGGTGTTACCTCCCGGTGTGGGCAGCCAGTCGGTATTGCTGCCCTCGTAAAGGCCTGCACCCAGCGTGCCTATTGCCGCACAGCGGGTTCCGCCCAGTGTGGTAAGTTGCGACAACATTTGCACCACAGAGGTTTTTCCATTGGTGCCGGTTACTGCTACCGTTTGCAATTTGGTGGCGGGATAGTCGTAAAAAGCACCAGCCAGCGAGCTCAATATGTCTGTTAATTCATACAGATGCACAATAATTGTGGTACCGCGCATTTCCATACGGCCGTGCTCACGCACCTTTTCGGTTTGCGCAAGAATGGCTTTCGCGCCCAGACTAATAGCCTGTGGAATAAATTCACGCCCATCCTGGCTGTGGCCTTTCACTGCCACAAAGGCTAATTTCGGTGTAACGCGACGGCTATCCAGGGTGAGCCCCCGAATGCGAACGTCTGGCGCACTGATTCCAAATTTTTGTAGCAGAACACCGAGGCTCTGCTCAAATTTGCTAACCACCATTGCTGCCTCCGTTGAGCCATTTCGTTGAAGTCACCTGTTTGTCGTCAGGTGCCACGTTCATCAGTTGCAGCGCGCCACCCATGATTTCAGAAAATACAGGCGCAGCAGTGTCACCGGCGTAATAAAGATCGCCCGCCGGTTCGTTTATCAGTACCACGGTGGCGATCTGCGGATCAGACAGTGGCGCCACACCAGCAAAAATATTTACATACTCATCACCGTAACCGCCAGCAACCGCTTTACGGCTGGTCCCGGTTTTTCCACCTACTCGGTAGCCAGGTACCGCCGCTTTCGGCGCAGTTCCGCCTCGCAATACCACACTTTCCATCATTTCCAGTACCGCCCGGGCATTTTTTTCAGATACCACACGTTGTGGCTGCGGACGATAAACGTCTGACTCGGGTTGCTGAACCACCCGCAACGGCATGCTTATCCCGCCATTGGCCAGCGTGGCATACATGCGGGCAAGCTGTGCAGTGGTTACCGAAATACCGTAACCGAAAGATAAGGTGGCCAGTTCAAAATCAGACCAGCGCGTGCGCTCATGGAATAATCCGTTGCTTTCACCGGGCATATTGATACCGGTATCTGACGTGAGCCCCATGCTGTAAACCATGTTCAGCAAGAAGGGTTTAGGTACGCCCAGCGCCAGTTTAGACGTTCCCATATTGGATGAATGCTGAATGATTTCTTCCAGCGTAAGTTTGCCCAGATTGCGATGATCTTTTACCAGGCTGCCACCCAGACGCATCCATCCAGGATAGGTGTCTACGGTATCGCCCACTTTCACACTGCCGTATTCCAATGCCGACAGCACGGCAAGGGGCTTTAATGACGAGCCAGGTTCAAAGGCATCGGTGATGGTGCGGTTACGCATACGGTGTGGCGACGCATTCCCCCGATCATTCGGGTTAAACGACGGCGCGTTAACCATTGCCAGCACATCGCCAGTGTGGATATCCACCACGATGGCCGATGCAGAGGCGGCCTGGAAATACATCATCGCTTCTTTAATTTCGCGGTAAGCCAAGGCCTGAATACGCTGATCGATGGTAAGCTTCAGATTGCCAGCTTCTTCGCCGTCGGTGGATTTAAGTACTTCCACGGTACGCCCTTTGGCGTCACGACGAATCACCCGGGAGCCCGGCGTGCCGGTTAACCAGTCATCGTACTGGCGCTCCAGACCTTCCAAACCAGAATCGTCCACATCAGTAATACCGATAAGCTGTGCTGTTACCTCACCATTGGGATAGTAACGACGGCTTTCACGGCGCAGATAGATACCGGGAATATCCAGTTTGTCTACGTAATCGGCCATGGCCGGTGACACCTGACGTTGCAGGTAAACGAACCGGCGTTTTGGGTTTTGCACCTTGCTGCGCAAGTCTTCAACATCGCGGCCAAGCACATCCGCTAGGGCTTCCCAGCGTTCGTACTGCTCCAGGCCGCCTTGCTCGTGGATAATTTTTGGATCGGCGTAAATTGCCCGCACTGGTACACTCACTGCCAGTTCTACGCCGTTGCGATCGGTGATAATGCCGCGATAGGTAGGCATGTCTTTGGTGCGCATGGTCCGGTTGTCACCTTGCGCAATGAGGTTATCTGGCGCAATAACCTGAATATAGGCAGCACGTACGCCAAGGCCCACAAAAACGGCAATGACTAGCACGATAACTAGCATAAAACGCCATTGCATGAAGGACGGCGTCACGTTCTGCTTAGCGCCTTTTTTCGTTTTTTTCGCATCCAGTGCAAATATGCTCATTTTAACTTCACCACGACTTCTTCGTCCGCTGAAGGACGGTACATGTTAAGTTGCTTCTGGACTTCGTTTTCAATGCGGTTGTGCTCGGTCAGCGCGCGCTGTTCCAGCACCAGGTTCCGCCACTCCACATCCAGATCATCTTTCTGCTGCATCAGGTTTTCCATGGCCATATTTTGCTGTCGGTTCAGGTGACTACCCAGCACCACCGCCATAGCGGTAGACACAACCATTAAATACAACAAAACCCGCAACTTGTTGCGGGTCAAATCGGAGACCAGGATCAGTACTAAACTGAAATTTGTCGGAGACGTCGTCCGTGAATTCTGCCCCTCGCTCATAGCTTCTCGGCCACCCTTAACACAGAGCTTCGGGAACGCACATTCTGCGCAATTTCCTCCTTCGACGGCTTCATCTTACCAAGTGCTTTGAGCACCTTGTCAGCATCGATTTCAGCCTGGGTGACAGGCAGGTTTGCGGGCACCACCTTGCCCCGGCTTTGGTCTTTCATAAACCGTTTGACCAGGCGGTCTTCAAGAGAATGGAACGAAATAACGGCTAAACGGCCGTCTTTTGCCAGCACTTCTACTGCCGCTTTCAGGCCTACACGAAGTTGATCAAGCTCCGCGTTGATGTAAATACGGATCCCCTGGAATGCACGGGTTGCAGGGTGTTTAAATTTATCTTTCACTGGCACCGCTTCATCAATCAACGCAGCCAGTTCAGCTGTACGGGTGAGCGGTCGGGTTTTACGGCGCTCGACAATGGCGTGCGCAATACGCTTACCGAACTTCTCTTCGCCAAATTCTTTGATAACCTGCGTGATGTCTTGCTCGTCGGCATGTGCCAGCCACTGGGCGGCACTCTGGCCACGACTGGTATCCATACGCATGTCCAGGGGACCATCTTTCATGAAGCTGAAACCACGCTCAGCATCATCGAGTTGCGGCGACGATACGCCTAAATCCATCAGCACACCGTCGATTTTACCGGTAAGCGACATTTCGTTGATAACACGGGCCATTTCACTGAACGGCTCATGCACAATAGTAAAACGGTTATCGTCTTTAAAACGTTCGGCAGCTGCAATAGCTTGAGGATCGCGATCAAACGCAATCAGGCGGCCATGTTCGCCGAGTGATTCGAGAATGCGTGCAGAATGACCACCACGTCCGAACGTGGCATCGATATAAATACCGTCAGGCTTAATAGCCAACGCCTCGATACATTCCTCCAGCAACACCGAAATGTGTTTAAACGGGGTGTTGCTCATAGTGAGAATTCCTGCAGACGATCAGTAAGTTCAAATGCACCATCGCGCTCAGTTTCCATATCAGCATCAATCTGTTTAGCCCAGATATCTGCATCCCAGATCTCAAATTTGTTAAGCTGTCCGACAAGCATGACTTCTTTGCTGAGTTTGGCGTGTTGACGTAATGGTGCGGGGAGAAGGAAACGGCCGCTTTTGTCCATGTCACCTTCGGTGGCATAACCAAGTAGCAGCCGCTGCATCCGGCGTTCAGCCGGGACCATACTGGAGAACTTACTCAGTTTGAGTTCGATCTCCTCCCATTCGGGAAGTGGGTAAAGTAGCAAACAACTTTGTTGTGTATCGATTGTGCAGACCAGTTGTCCGTTACAATCATCCAGAAGTGACTGGCGGTATTTTGTTGGTATAGCCAGTCTACCTTTGGGATCCAGATTGATTGCATTAGCGCCGCGGAACATTCCCCTAGCCTTTTATATTTTTGTGCTCTTGTTGTTCTTGTTTTCTGAGTACCAATCTGCAATTCGTTGATGACTCGATCCACAATTCGCCACATTTACCCACTTGCTAGACAGTTTGGTCTCTACTTTCCCCACTGTCAAGGAAAAACAAGGCTAAAACCCGCGTAAACACTGGGCTGGAGACTGTTCTTATATACAGTGTTATTTGTAAAGTAACTGAAAAGATTAAAAAAGAATCAGGTTTGATACGTGAAAAGTTTTTGAAGAAACAAAAAATAATTGTTTGAAGCCCCGTTTTTCGGGGCCTGCAAAGCGATCAATAAGTGGAGTTTAGATCGCTTTTTTCGGATTCCAGCCCGGGAGAATGTGGGCTTGGGTATATTTCGCTGCTTGTTCTGGCTCTAGTGTGTGTTGCCACGATACGCGCTTAGGTGACATTGCTCCTGCCCCTTTGTTACCTGAAACAGCATACCGGCTGGTTGCTTCCTTGGAAGCATCACCCCAATTGTGCCAACCCGCCGAATGAATGTGTCCGTCCAATGTACTGTTAATAATGGTGGTAGCAGCAAACTGACGCCACGGACGACCTAGATAGACATCGACGACATCATCAGGCGCAGTAAACCGGCTATTATGAAACACCAATCCATAAGGTTGATTTAAAGGCGTTGAGGCAGCGGTAACGTAGGTATTACTCAGTAGAGATCGAATTTCACAGTTTTCAAAAAGCGCTGTACCTTCACCGAAAATAAAATCCACGGAGCCAGTTACAAGGCTGTTTTCAAAATAGGTTCGATGCCCTTCCCCTGCTACATAGAGTGTGTCCTGGTATCCTTCAATACTGACATTAAAGAAAGCGGCTTTGTCAGCTTCTACATGCAGGGCAACAGCCTGACCCACTGGTCCCGCCGTGTTTCGTATTGTCAGGTTTTCAGCCCTGAAGTCATTACCGGCAACACGCAGAGTATAAGTGTGAAACGTGCTGTTTCTTCCAAGCCCCAGCTTGTCGAAATGGTCGTCAAACGTAATGATGGTATGTTCCCGGCTTTCACCAATCATTTTTAGACGGGTATTCCAGGCGTAAACATTGACTTTTTCTTTGTAAGTGCCGTTTTTGATGAATAAGACAATATCTGTCCACGGGAACGCTTTAGTGGCGTGAATAGCATCCTGAATTGAGGTGAAATCTCCTGAGCCATCTTTGGCAACCACTAAGCGGGTTTCATAATTTTGAGCAACCGTGCTGAAACTGAACAGCATGAAAAGCAAATAAACGAGTCGCATCCTTTCTCCTATTGAAAAAAAGCAGACAGCCGAGGCTGCCTGCTTTGGTTACACAAGCCAGTATTAGAATGTGTATCGCGCGCCCAGGAAATATTGGGCACCGGTATGACTGTATTCGCGGGTAAGATCCATGTCGCCGTCACCGGTTCCGTATATGCGCTCCACTTCATCTGTCAGGTTAATAATTTCCAGCGTGAGAGTGAGCTGCTCATTCACATTGTAAAACGCAGATGCATCTACATGCGTTGGCCCGTATTTCATCTCCTGAGCATGACCATTGCCGCCAGGCTCACGCAGCAGGTAATCATCGCGTTTGTTCATTGATACCCGGGCACCGTATTTGTCTGTTTCGTAATACAAGGTAAAGTTATAGGAATTAGGAGACAGGCCTGTTGAGTCTTCCGCGATAACGCGGGTCAGGTTTGCCACTACCCCGAAATTAGACATCCAGCCATCAAGGAAGGTGAAAGGTTGCTGGTACATAAGCTCGAAGCCTTTGACCGTGAATCCTTCATTATTATTCACTGGAATACTGTGTGTGTAGATTTGCGTTGCAGGGTCGCCGACGGGAGCGGTTGCCTGATACTGAGGATCGTTGTAAATAACCGGCCAGAATTCTTCATCAACGAGACGTTCAACCAGTTCGGTGTCGAGGGAAGTAACGATGTCTTTGTTGAATAAATTCAACGCGAGAACCGCTTCTTCGCTGAAATACCATTCTAATGCCAAATCGATATCGTTTGATTCATAAGGATCAAGTCCCGGATTACCAAGATTACTCACCGTGAACGTAGTGAAACCAAAATTTGGTGCCGCGATATTTAGCGAGCCAAGGCTTGGACGTGTCATGCTTCTTGCGTAAGACAAGCGTGTAACTAAGTCATCTGTAACCTCAAGAGCAAGGTTGAAAGACGGTAAGAAGTTATTGTAGTCACGCGTGACACTAACGGGATTACCGCTGACTAACGCTTCAGACGTTACTTCGGTTTGAATATAACGGCCACCCGCATTAACCCGTAACAACATATCCGCGAGATCAAAATCAGAGTTGTATTCGACATAAACAGCTTTGGTTTCTTCCGTTACCACCCAACTTGATTCAAGGTCTTGGGTATAGTTATGAGTCAATATGCCATCGGCTTCCAGACCTTCAAAGTCAGCCACCAGGAAAGGTACCAGGGTGGCTCCATCTAAGCCGTTGCCAAAATCATCATAAGGAAACGGAGTCGTATACTGACTCGGATCGAAAGCGGTAAATTCGCCATCACCCTGACGATAATCAACCTCGCGGTTGTTAAAAGCAAAGCCGGTTTTCAGATCGTAGCCGTCACCCAGGTAGGTTAAATCGATCTTGGTGGTGTAGTTGGTTTTCTTCACTCTGTGGTTGCGGTTCGCAGCATTCACGGCGTCGACAAAATTATTCGGGTCCATGGTGTCGTAATCACCATAATTCACGGTGGCAGCATCACCACTGCTGTAGTCATAGGCATAATAGTGCGGAACAGAACGGTAGTAATATCGGATTTCTTCCCGGTCTGCATCGTTCGCTGCGTAGCCTGTCATGACATCCAGCGCCAAATAGTCGTTAATTTGGAAATCACCAGAGAAGACAACTTGGTCAAAGGTCGACTCGGATACCTGATAGCGACTCTCATACCAGGATGTCACATTATCAAAACTGGCCGCTTCAAGCACTCGACCAGATTCATCGACAGTAAACGATAAAGGGGTTTGCCCCTGGAAATTACCCGGTGCGTCGCGATTAATAAACCACTCCATAGAGTTGTAGCTGCGACGATCGTTTTCCAGCTCAGAATGCAGAATGTCCAGCGTGAATAGCATGTCGTCATCTGGTTTGAACTGAAACGAACCTGTGGCGCCAATCCGCTTCTGATCGTTTCCAAAGAAGTCGGCACGAGGGAGTCTGGGCACCCACAAACAAGAGATGGCTTCTTCAGCCCCACAATAATTATCTGGAGTGCCATTAATTTCGGTGAGCTGTGACGTATCTCCCCAGGTGCCATCGCCAATTTGATAGGTGGGTTGCCAACGCACACTGCCGAAGCCTTCCTGTCTGATAGTACGTTCAGACAATGCCAGAGAGAAAAGTGCGCCAATGGTGTTATCAGCAAATGTATTACTGATCAGGAAAGCCGTTCGCGGATCGACCTCTTCAGTGAGATCGTTATAACCGCCTTTCAACGATACCGTTGAGGCAAATCCCTGGTAATCGAAAGGTCGTGCGGAATACATATCAACCGTACCAGCAATCCCCCCTTCCTCTATTGAAGCTGTTTGCGTTTTCTGGATATCGATTCGATTAAACAATTCCGATGCAAACACATGAAAGTCAAAAGAACGACTACTGTTTACGGTGACACCGCCTGAATCGAGACCATCACTCCCCGCAGGCACTTCCATGCCGTTTAACGTTGTACGGGTAAAGCCTGGGCTGAAGCCACGTAATGTAATATTACGTCCTTCGCCACCCTCTCGGGAAATTGCAACCCCAGGCACGCGCTGAATGGCCTCAGCAACGTTTAGATCAGGGAATTTACCGATGTCTTCCGCCATGATTGATTCGCGAACGTTAGACGCATCTCTTTTTGCGTCAAGTGCTTTAACCAGCGCACCGCGAAAGCCCTTAACCGCAATGACTTCAACATCACCGTCTTGCTCTTCAGCCGAATTCTGAGCAGCCTCCTGCGCCGAGGCAATAAAACTGAGTGAAGTAATCGATAAACCTAAGAGTATGCTTTTAGAGAGTTTGCTGTAGCTAAATGTGTGCTTGGATTTCATGTGCTGTCCTTCCCGATTGAACGTTTGTTCGGGCTAGGTGCCATTCATCCCATGCCCGTATCTCGCACACATTTATATAACATTTGAATTACATTTGCTACCGGTGGCATTAAAATATTAGTTATATATGTAACATTTAAGCTAAGAAATACGGATGCAATTAGAAATAATCAGTAGATATCAGGCCAATAGAAGAATGACCAAGTCACATAACACCGTTAACAAAAAAACCAAATGCCACCGATAGCAAACAGAATTGATAGTATGTTAATTATAATCCTGCATATTCAACACCTGCCCTATTCCGTCAATGCGATCTTCACTATGGTGGTTAACATATAACAGCGTGCTTTCCCCGCCTTTGGCAATAATACCAAGCAGTGCGAGCACTTTAAGCCGGTTAATTTCATCCAAACCATTACAAGGTTCGTCCAGAATTAACAGTGTCGGGTGCTTTACCATGGCGCGCACGATAAGCAGTAAGCGCTGATCACCAAATGAAAGGGACTGGAACGACGTGTTCAGCCTATCGGTCATGCCCGCAAGCGCAATCCATTCTCTGGCAAGTTGTTTTTGTTTTACCGTAGGCTGTTCATACAGCCCGATACTGTCAAAGAAGCCTGAAAGCACCACATGTAACACCGAGCTGTTCACGCGATACTGTAAATGAAAGCTATTAGAAACCAGCCCAATATGCTGTTTGATGTCCCAGATACTTTCGCCACTGCCTCGCTTATAGCCAAACACCGTTAGGTCATTGGTGTAGCAGTGTGAATCATCACCGGTGATCATCGACAACAAACAGGTTTTACCGGAACCATTTGGCCCCACAACCTGCCAGTGCTCGCTTTTATTTACCTGCCAGTTGAGCCCTGAAAAGATAATCCGGCCATCGTAACTCACCTCGCCATCTTTCAATGCAACCAGCGTGGTTTCATCATCCTTCATTTGCGGCGAAGCGCGATCAGCATCTTTAGGTGGCAAGCTCGTTGGCACATTCTCAAGATGCAGCAGATGTTTTATCTGTTCACGATCATCATTGGAGACCACATCCCCCTGAGAAGCCCAGACGACCTTACAATCTTGCATTAACACCAACTGATTGATGAAGCTCGGAATTTCACTCAAGCGATTAACAATGATCACAATCGTCATTTTTCCGCTCAGTTCATCAAGTAACTCGCGCAAAAATGCAGAGGAGGCGGAATCTAGTCCGTCCCAGGGTTCATCGAGAATAAGCAATTGCGGGGCTTCGAGTAGCGTTTTCACCAACAGCGCTTTACGGGTTTCGCCAGTAGACAGGCCAAGAAAGGCATTATCGAGAAAGTGGTTCATGCGCAGGCCAGCCGTGAGTTTATCGAAAAACGCCTGCTGCTCTGCACCGAGTTTACCGCATTGTTTAAGCACCACTTCAGT
>Ga0208204_100153_pt1 | contig 27947 bp, 25 predicted proteins | sample DeeseametaMP2252_FD_184173 | JGI IMG/M metagenome (GOLD analysis project Ga0208204, IMG submission 184173) | Marine microbial communities from the Deep Pacific Ocean - MP2252 (SPAdes) | ecosystem: Environmental > Aquatic > Marine > Oceanic | place: West of El Salvador, Pacific Ocean | collected...
TTCAGCAACGGCTACGGATAGAGCGCGAGACGCAACTTCAGAAACTTCTGCTACGATCTCTTTTTTTGCTGCTAAACCTAGTGCCACTGAGTTCACCTCATAAAATCTGATGTCTGTTCAGGTTTCCCATTCCGTTCATCAGTGTTCACAGATTGATACTTCTACGTTAAGTAGTTGTACCGCTCTACGGTGTTCGTTATCCCAGAGAGTCTGAGTCGAAACCACCGTCTGCGCAGGTTGTTGTATTAAGTTAAGCGTTAGTGCAAAAGTTCTCTTACCTCTTTTGCCGCTTAGCGCCTGCGGTCTTGGACGGGAGCCATCGTTATTCGCTTTTGGCGATATACAACAGCTCCAACCCATAACCTTTAGAGACAGACGGGCTATGCCATCTGTAAAAAGTCTTACAGACCTACAGTACCTTTATCAACAGATACGCCAGCGCCCATAGTGGTGCTCAGGCTTACCTTCTTGATGTACAGGCCTTTAGCTGAAGAAGGCTTAGCTTTCTTCAGTGCTTCCAGAAGGGCTTCCAGGTTCTCTTGAATCTGGTTAGCTTCGAAAGCAATCTTGCCGATGCTAGCGTGGATGATACCGTTCTTATCGTTACGGTAGCGAACCTGACCAGCTTTAGCATTCTTAACTGCAGTTGCAACGTCAGGCGTTACAGTGCCAGTTTTAGGGTTAGGCATCAGGCCACGTGGACCTAAGATTTGACCCAGTTGGCCAACAACGCGCATTGCGTCAGGGCTAGCAACTACTACGTCAAAGTCCATCTCACCAGCTTTAACTTTCTCAGCCAGGTCGTCCATACCTACGATGTCCGCACCTGCTTCTTTAGCAGCTTCAGCATTTGCACCTTGAGTAAATACTGCAACGCGAACGTCTTTACCAGTACCGTTAGGCAGTACAGTTGCACCGCGTACGTTTTGGTCAGATTTCTTCGCATCGATACCCAGGTTGATAGCAACGTCTACGCTTTCTGCGAACTTAGCAGTAGCCAGTTCTTTCAGCAGAGCAACGGCTTCGTTGAAATCGTAATCTTTAGTCGCGTCTACTTTCTCGCGGATCAGGCGAGCGCGTTTAGTCAATTTAGCCATTCGATTAACCCTCTACGTTCAGACCCATGGCGCGAGCAGAACCCGCGATAGTGCGTACAGCAGCGTCCAGAGAAGCAGCAGTCAGATCAGGCTCTTTAGTCTTGGCAATTTCTTCCAATTGAGCGCGAGTAACAGTACCAACTTTCTCAGTGTTAGGACGGCCAGAACCACTCTTGATGCCAGCTGCTTTTTTCAGCAGGTAAGACGCAGGAGGAGTTTTGGTTTCGAATGTGAAAGAACGGTCTTCGTACACAGTAATTTCTACTGGTACTGGAGCGCCTTTCTCAAGACTTTCAGTTTTTGCGTTGAAAGCCTTACAGAATTCCATGATGTTTACACCATGCTGACCCAGTGCAGGACCAACTGGTGGAGAAGGGTTAGCAGCGCCAGCTGCAACCTGAAGCTTAATTAAGCCAGTTACTTTCTTAGCCATTTTAATGCTCTCGTTAGTGGGTATAACGCCTCGTAAATACTCGAGAATATTTACTCAATCGGCTTCCCGTTCGGTTTCGAAGGGCGCGTAATGTACAACAAATGTTCGGCTAACACAACCCTGCAGTGTAAAAAAGTCGCTGTGCGCGATAAAAAATAACGTCCATCAGTTCAGTACTCATCACTGACAAACGTGGGCACAATGTGGCACTCACTAATTAGATGGCTTCGCCGCTAAGATTTACTGTCTATGATAAAACTGATATCTATTTTGCTTGGTTATGCTGTCTTTGAAATGTTGGACGGCCTCTATCAGCGCTTTCAGGGCGCGACGCATAGTGAAGCGATTATCCATTACATCTATGCTTTCGTGATTGCAAACGTGGCTGTTAGCCTGAGTATTTACCTTCGCCTCGCGAAGCCTAAAACAGAGACAAGCGAAATCTAATCAGTGCCTTTAAAACAAAAACCCAGCCTGAGCTGGGTTTTTCAATTTTGCCTGGAAAACTTCGATTAGCCTTTTTCGACCTGACCGAATTCCAAATCTACCGGCGTAGAACGGCCGAAAATCAATACTGATACTTTCACGCGGCTCTTTTCGTAATCCACTTCTTCGACAACACCGTTGAAGTCTGCGAAAGGACCGTCGGTAACACGAACAACTTCGCCTGGTTCGAACAATGTTTTTGGTCTTGGCTTGTCGGTATTCTCTTCCAGACGGTTTAGAATCGCGTCTGCTTCACGCTTAGTAATTGGCATAGGACGGTCAGACGTACCACCAATGAAGCCCAGTACACGAGGTACACTTTTCACTAAGTGCCATGACTGTTCGTTCATTTCCATTTCTACCAATACGTAACCTGGGTAGAATTTACGTTCAGACTTACGTTTCTGCCCAGCGCGCATTTCAACAACTTCTTCAGTAGGTACCAATACCTGACCAAAGAATTTTTCCATCTCGTGCATCTTGATGTATTCAAGCAGTGTTTTCTTAACACGAGACTCGTACTGTGAATACGCCTGTACCACGTACCAGCGCATCTTGTTTTCAGATGTTTCTTTCTCTGGCGCAGCGATTTCTGCTGCTGCCTGATTTTCTTCTGGTGTTTGATTTTCTTCAGACATATTACATTCCAATTCCGGTAATGAAGCCAACTAAACGAACGATGATGCCGTCCAGTCCCCACAGCAGAAGTGCCATGATGAGGGTTGCGGCCATAACGATAAGTGTAGTCTGGTTTGTTTCCTGGCGTGTAGGCCAGATAACTTTACGTACTTCCATACGTGATTCTTTGGCGAAGGTCAGAAACGCGCTACCCTTCACTGTTGTTGCCGCAATAAAGCCTGCTACAACCACTACCGCCACAGCAACCAGTGCACGCACCAATACCGAAACCTCACCGTACATGTGGTTTGCAGCAATCAGACCAGCCAGCAATGCAAAGATAACCAGCCATTTCATCATGTCCAACGGATTGGACGTACTTTCCGTTTTTTCGCTCATTTCACGATCCTAGCAATACTGCGACATCAGTCTTTGCGAGATGCTCACAAAGTTAAATTCTGGCAGGGGTGGAGGGACTCGAACCCCCAACCATCGGTTTTGGAGACCGCTGTTCTACCAATTCGAACTACACCCCTGTTGTCAGTACAGACAAATTTCAGTTGCACTACCCTTGTGAATATTTGGCGTTTCTTTAAGGAAAATCGCGGATTCGCAAGGGAGGGACGCGTATTATACCCATCCCGTCCACAGATACAAGCTAACCAGTCACATCTACTGTAATAGGTATTCCATTTCGTTATTCCACACCAATAAACCCGCCGGTTTGGTGCGCCCATAATTTTGCGTAAATACCATTTTTTTCAACCAGTTCTGCATGGGTACCAGCTTCAATAATTTCGCCCTTATCCAGCACCAGTAAACGATCCATTTGTGCGATGGTAGATAACCGGTGAGCAATGGCCAGCACAGTCTTATTTTCCATGACAGAATTTAAACAATCCTGAATAGCGGCTTCGACTTCTGAATCCAGTGCCGAGGTCGCTTCATCGAGAATCAAAATTGGGGCATCTTTCAGCAGAACGCGGGCAATAGCGATACGTTGGCGCTGACCGCCAGAGAGTTTCACTCCTCGTTCGCCCACATGGGCATCGTAGCCGGTACGCCCTTGGCTGTCTGATAGCGTCAGAATAAATTCATGGGCTTCAGCCTGCTTCGCTGCGGCAATCACCTCTTCCTCTGTGGCGTCTGTCCGGCCATAAATGATGTTATCGCGCACCGAACGATGCATTAGCGAGGTGTCTTGCGTCACCATACTGATTTTTTCACGCAGGGTTTCTTGTGACACACTTCGAATGGGCTGACCGTCGATAATAATCTGACCGTTGTTCGTGTCGTAAAAGCGCATCAACAGGTTCACCAATGTGGACTTCCCGGCACCAGAACGTCCCACCAGGCCGACTTTCTCACCGGGTTTGATGTTGATGTTCAGATTTCTGAACACATCAATCGCACGCTCATCGCTACCGATGTAAGAGAAATTCACATTGTCGAAATCAATAGCCCCGCCTTTTACAGTCATTGCTTTGGCATTGTCAGCGTCTTTCACTTCTACCGCTTGGGCCAGCGTATTCATGCCGTCCTGCACAGTACCTAAATTCTCAAATAACGATGATACTTCCCACATGACCCAATGCGACATACCGTTAAGGCGCAGCACCAGACTAATCGCCACGGCAATATCGCCGGGAGAGACAATCTCGTGCATCCACAGGTAAACCGACAGCGCGCCAATGGCAAAAATGAGGATGGCGTTTGCCATTTCCACACAATTTTCCAGTATCGTCACCAACCGCATCTGCGGATAGACCGTCTGCAGGAAGCCATCCATGCTGTCTTTTGCATAGTCTGCTTCACGACGACTGTGAGAAAACAGTTTTACCGTTGTAATGTTGGTGTAGCTGTCGACTATCCGGCCGGTCATGACCGCACGGGCATCAGCTTGAGCCTGAGACACGGCTTTCAGTTTTGGCACCAGTACACGCAAAATACATAGATAAACGACGAACCAGATAAGTAACGGTACAGCCAAACGCCAGTCAGTGGAGAAAATCAGTACCACCATAGAAATGAAGTACACACAGATGTACACCATCAGGTCGAGCAGTTTCATCACTGTTTCGCGTACCGATAAAGCAGTTTGCATCACTTTGGTTGCGACGCGTCCAGCAAATTCGTTGTGGAAAAAACTCAGACTTTGCCCGAGTAAATAGCGGTGCGCTTGCCAGCGAATGCGCATGGGGTAATTGCCCATCAGCGACTGACGGTTAAATAGTGAGCGCAGCAAAATACAGCCAGGGATCATAACAACTACGACAAATCCCATTCCCATAAGGGTCCAGAATTCATCCTGCAAAAAGGTCTCTCGATCATGTTGAGAAAACCAGTCGACGAGTTGCCCCAAAAACCCAAATAACGTGACTTCCAAGGCAGCAATCACAGCACTCAGCAGTGATACGATGGCAATAATGCCCCACATCCCCTGAGAGTAGTAACGACAAAATGCAACAAGCCCCTTCGGCGGTTGCGTTGGGGCTTCGTCTGGGAACGGTTTAGTTAGCCGTTCGAAAAATTGAAACATAGATGAGCTCGGGAGTTATTCTTTGAACCCTAGCTTAGTGAGGATAGATTGCACTTTTTCAAGATGATCATCTCGCCATTGTGCTAATGACACTGATGAATCCTTTTCATTTCTCTTTTTAGCCGTTTCCAGCACGCTTGCTGCATCTGCTAATGGAATAACAGCAATGCCCTCTTCGTCAGCAACAATAATGTCACCAGGATTCACGGTTACACCGCCACATTCAATAGGTTGATTGAGAGGAGAAAGCACTTTTTTAGCGCCCGGTTTAGGGCAAACGCCGCGAGCAAACACTGGAAATGCCATCTCTCGCACTTCCTGTACGTCTCGGATCACGCCGTCGATGATAAATCCTGCCACTCCTCGTTGCTGGGCGATGGCACAGACATTTCCACCCGCCAACGCGTACATATCATCGGCCTGTGCAACAATGATATCGCCAGGATTTGCGCGATATATTGCCGCATGAAGCATGAGGTGATCGCCGGGTTCACATTTTACCGTGAAGGCTGGCCCTGCAATGCGTGGCACAGGTTGCCAAAGTGAATGGATGTCGTAATGAATAAACTGACTACGTGGCAATGCATCGGCATAATCGCACACAGAAACGGATAAAAACGCATCGTACATGGAGCCTCCTTTTCAGCCTGAGGGGTGAGTTGCCCACTCACACTATATCAGGCTGAAAAATAACCGCTGCCAAAATTGATGAATAGCGGCTATAACCAGCGCTTTCTACCGGTTGTCAGCCAGTACCGGACACAGGTTAGCCAGCAGATTATCTAAAGCGGTTTCACCAATAGCCATTGTACAAACCTGTTAAAGCTTACGCGCGCGAACGCGCTTGCCTTTGATTCTGCCTTCCCGGAACAACTTCAGAGCCCGTTTCGCACTGCGCTCTTTAACAGACACAAAACTTTGCGAGTTTTGAACCTGAATTTTACCGATATCTTCAGCCGCAATGTCCGCATCTTTCACTAACGAACCAAGAAAGTCACCTGGGCGAAGCTTCTCTTTTTTTCCTGCATTCACGTGCAGACAAACAAACACTGGCTTTGTGATACGGTTTGCATGGAAGCGTAAGCTTTGCGCCCCTTTCACCGGAATTTTAATTTCTGCAAAGGCTTCAATTTTGTCGAAATGGTCTTGTTCACGGTCGCTGACCAGTGTTACAGCGAGGCCTTTCGCACCCGCGCGACCGGTACGCCCAACTCGATGAGTGTGGGTATCGGCATCTTCGCTCACATCAATATTAATCACACAATCGACTTCTTTGATATCGAGACCACGGGCAGCAACATCTGTTCCTACCAGCACCGAAAGGGCCTCGGCAGCGAAACGCGCCAGTACATCAGTTCGCTCACGTTGCTCCATTTCGCCTTGCAGACCTGCCACGGAAAAGCCAGCGGCAGCCAACTCTTCCACCACTTCAGTCACTCTTTTACGGGTATTACAGAACAAAATGGCTTTTGTTGGCTGAATGGTAGTTAACACCGCTTTTAACGCATTAAGACGCGTATGCTCTTCTACCGAATACGCTTGCTGCTCGATATCAGGGTTGGCCACATTTTCAGCTTTAGCGGTGAACGAGAGCGGGTCGGCAAGGTATTTGTTTGCCATCCGTTTGATGCCGTCGGTCCAGGTAGCGGAAAACAGCAATGTTTGCACGGGCTCTGCGGTATACGAAAAAATTTCATCGACATCATCGGAAAAGCCCATATCCAGCATGCGGTCGGCTTCATCTAACACCCGCGACGACACTTCGCTTAAATCAATACGCTTTTTCTGTAAGTGGTCAAGAATACGACCTGGCGTTCCCACAATGACATGGGCGCCATGTTTAAGCGACTGAATTTGCGGCCCCATTGGCTCACCACCGCATAACGTCAGCACTTTTAAATTAGGCATACACTGCCCTACGGCGCGATATTGCTCAGCGACCTGGGCGGCCAACTCACGGGTTGGGCACAACACCACCACCTGAGTAGCAAAACGGGTTACTTCCACTTTATTCAGCGTTGCCACCGCAAAAGCGACGGTTTTTCCGCTACCGGTTTGTCCCTGCGCCATAATGTCGCGGCCATACAGGGCATCAGGTAGTGTGCCCGCCTGCACCGGAGTCATGGAAGGAAAGCCCAGTCTTTCTAGCGACTGATTTAAAGAGGAAATAATGCCGGTGAGTTGGTTAAATTGTGTCATTCAAATTGTTCGTTACTGTAAAGATAGATGATGCCATCCCTGACTGAAAATGCAGTGTTGTTTCTCAGATTGATATCTGAAACCCAACGTTCTGCCCATTGCACGTATTTGTCTTCGCTTTTTACTTTTTTAGCTGCCGCCTTTAATTTTTCCACCAACGCCATACTGGTTCCCGGCTTAGATAGCACTAACCAGGTAGTGACCTCCTGGTAAGGATAGTCCATCGAAATGTCCTGACATGAAGACTGAACCTGACGACATCCTAACTTTAACGACCAAGGTGAGGTGAAAACGAAATCAACGTCATTGTTATACAGGGCGCTGATGGTTTCTCCCCAGGAATCATATTCAAGGGTAGCCAAATTCGCGGCGGCAGCAATTTCAGCTCGAAAATCGTGTTTTAAGGTACCCACGATTTTACCTTTTGGTATTTGGTCTATTCCTGTCCCCGCTGACTCACCCAACCCAAAGAGCCCATAGGTGTTTCGGGTCATTGGTGTAATCCAGTGGAAACGCTCTTCCCGTTCAGCCGTTCGTGCCACAGCAAAGGACAACACATTGGGCTTATGCAGGGTCTCGCGCAACAGTCGTTGCCACGGTACCGCCAATACCGACGCACTGATGTTGGCCTCGCCCAGTACTCTTCTAACTAAGTCAGCATTGTAGCCAACCATTTCGTTAATGGAATTTAACTTGGCGAAATCGCCTGATAACTCCCCCAGCACCCAAAGATGTTCGTTCTTTGGTGCTTCACCGTTATCAACAACAAAAAGCGCACCATTTTCCAACTGTCCCGACAAACCTGACGTTGCCAGTTGTTGATCAACCTTTTCGGTTAGCGCTTCGAATTGCTGTTGAGATTTGAATTTTGCCGCAGCCGCGCTAAGTACATTGGCAAGTTCCGCGTTCTCTGGCACTTTGGGTAGCACGATATAACTAACAACCGTGCTTCGAGTATAGATGGGGTTCAGCTCACTACAGTCCATGTGTGCTTTTTCACACATTAACCGTAAGCCCGCAGAGGAATACAACAACGCGTTAACCCTATCGGCAAGCAACAATTCTATGGCTTGTTCCCAGCTGTTAACCGCGAGTATATCGGCGACTTCCGCTTGTTCAAGCAAGGTATGGCGGTAATCATTTCGACGAACGGCGACACCCGATAATTCAGAAAGCGAGGTAATCCCCGTTTCAGCCAACTGACTATTGGCTTTCACATAAACATGATTGGGAATAGCCGTAACCGGCGATATCCAGTAATACTGATCTTCACGTTCAGGTGTTCTGACCAGCGACGCGCCCAATTGAGCGGGATTATTTTTAAGGTCGGTTAGCATTCGGGCGAGCGGTTCAGGACGAATCTGACCTTCAAGCTCGGCTTCTTCAAGCATGCCCCGAATGAGATCGACGGTGTATCCTGAAAACTCACCATTTGCATTCACCTCATTAAACACCGGTACCGGCGTAACGATGACAGAAATGGCGTCTGCACGGGCATTGAACACCGTGCAGCAACATATCAGAACACAACAGGCGAACCGGCTCAGGCCAGAGACTGCTCCAGTTTCCATTTTAAGGTCTTCCCTGCATAGAAAGGCACCATTTCGGAGCCATCAGCTAACGTTACCACCTCTGGTACCTGCCAAGAAGAATTTACCAGCGTAATAGTGCCTTTATTTACGGGTAAACCATAAAACGCTGCACCATGCAGACTGGCAAAGCCCTCGAACTTATCGAGAATACCTAACTCATCAAATATTTCTGCGTAGAGTTCGATGGCACTCCATGCGCTGTAGCATCCTGCACATCCGCATGCATTTTCTTTGCGGTGTTTAGCGTGCGGCGCAGAGTCGGTGCCTAAAAAGAACTTTGGTGAACCCGTTGCCACGGCTTCCTGCAATGCCTTTTGATGGGTATTTCGTTTCAACACAGGTAAACAGTAGTTGTGCGGACGAACGCCCCCAACCAGCAAGTCATTTCGGTTCAGCAATAAGTGCTGCGGCGTGATAGTGGCTGCTACGTTGTCGCCAGACGCCATAACAAATTCGGCCGCATCGGCAGTAGTGATATGCTCAAAAACCACTTTTAAATTCGGGAATGCATTCACAATCGGACGAAGGTGAGTATCGATAAACACCTTTTCACGGTCGAAGATATCAATATGGTTCTCGGTAACCTCACCATGAATAAGTAGCAGAACACCGTGTTCCTGCATAGCTTCAAATACCGGGTAAAGTGCCTCGATACCTTTTACGGCAGCGTCAGAGTTGGTGGTGGCACCCGCTGGATACAGCTTGCAAGCCACAACACCCGCGGCTTTTGCATCGGCGATGTCCTGCGGCGTGGTCTGGTTTGTCAGGTACAGTGTCATCAACGGTTCAAACTGACTACCGGCAGGTCGAGCCGCTTCAATGCGTTGCTTATATGCCATCGCCATTTCAGCGTTAGTCACAGGCGGGACTAAGTTAGGCATCACAATAGCACGGGCGAAACACCGTGCAGTGGCGGGTACAGTTTCAGCCAGCATCTCGCCATCGCGGAAATGGAGGTGCCAGTCATCAGGGGTACGAATGGTAAGCGTTTGCATCGTTTAAAATTTGCCTGTGTAAATAACATCTAATGCAATTATGCCTGATTAGAAACAATGCTGCATCCAATCAGGCATGGCTTTTCGCGTAAACTTGAGGATTTGTTAGATCAGGATTTTTTCGTGTAGGCAGCAATGATAACGATGCGAGTACCGTTTACCCGGCCTTCGATGTGCAGCGGATTGTCGCTAAGGCCAATGTTGCGAACTGCCGTACCACGCTTAGCAGTAAAGGTAGCACCCTTTACGTTTAAGTCTTTCACCAGATGAACCGTATCACCGGCAGCCAGCGGCGTACCATTGCAGTCGAGAGTTGGCTCACGGTTTAAATCAACCAATCCTGCTTCACCCCACTCACGGACGTTATCTTCCAGATAAGCAATATCCAAAAGATCCTGCGCCCAGGATTCTGATTTCAACTTGTTGAGCATCCGCCAGGCAATTACCTGTACCGGTGCTGTAGGCGACCAGATTGCATCATTCAGGCAGCGCCAGTGAGCCACATCTACATCGGCTTCACCGTTTAACTGATCGCGACAAGCCTGGCAGGCAGCGATATGTGTATCGGCTTCGCTGTCTGGGGAAAAAGGCACTTCGTACAGTGCAACAACATCTTTACTGCCACATAGTTCGCAGGTATTGCCTGCGCGATCCATCACACGATTTTCCACATTTTACTCCGGTAGAAAAAGCCGCAATTGTAGCAGGGTTTTTCATGTCGCGGAGAAAATTCAGTAATCTATTGATCTTGTTCTACATAAATCAATTTGCTGGTATCAAAGCCGAGTGAATCCGCTTTGCCAACGAGTTCCTTCAACGTGGCTTCCTCTAATTCAGGCGTTCTGGACAACACCCACAGGTAATTCCTGTCTGGCCCGGTTACCATGGCGTAGCGGTAATCTTTGTCCAATTCAACAATGATATAGCTGGCGTAAAAAGGCCCAAAGAAAGAAACCTTTAAAAAGCCCGTATCTGCGTCTTCAACAAAATAAGCTTTACCTTCCGCTTCTTCCCATTTTCCACTTTCACGGTTAAAGCCGCGATTTACCACGGTGACCCCGCCATCTTCACGCAAACTGTACGAGGCCGTTACGTGACTCAAACCTTCTTCAAAAGAATGGGGTAAGCGGACAATTTCGTACCAGGAGCCAAGATATTGCTGCAGCTCAAAGTCGACTACCGGCTCAACGCCGTCAGGCTTCGACGTACACGCAGACAAAGAGAAGAAACAAGCAAACAAAAGCGCCAGTGAACGCATGGAAAACTCCATTTCGGTTGATGCACAAACAGGTTGTAAATAACTCACACATATATGCGATAAATGAGAAAAAAGATCCATTCCGTTACATTCGATTGCAAGCTACTTTCGTCTGTCAAAAAACGTGGTACTCTGACCTATCAACAGGTTACAGGATTAATTATGCTGGAAGATTACTTCGCTGACGCAAGCCGTCTGGTTTATGGGTGTATGGGATTAGGCGGGGACTGGGATTCATCACCAGTAACCGCTGCACACATTAAGCAGGCTGAAGACGTGATTGAAACTGCGCTGGATAATGGCATCACCGTATTTGACCATGCTGACATCTACACCCTCGGCAAAGCTGAGCAGGCTTTCGGTCAGGTGTTGAAAAACACCCCGTCACTCCGAGACAAAATGATACTGCAGTCAAAATGTGCCATTCGCTTTGCTGATGATGCAGGACCAAAGCATTATGACTTTTCTGCAGCCTGGATCACGGGGTCTGTGGAAGATATTTTACAGCGTTTGGACATTGAGCAATTAGACGTACTGCTTTTACACCGCCCAGATCCACTGATGGAACTGGATGAAGTTGCCACTGCGATCAGTGATTTACAAGCCAGCGGAAAAATTAAGCATCTTGGTGTATCCAATATGCATGGCCACCAAATCAACTATCTTCAAAGCGCGCTGGGCACCCCGGTAGTCGCTAATCAGCTTGAGATGAGCCTGGCTTTCCGCGACTGGCTGGAAGACGGCATTACCACCAACAGCGCGCACAACCGCCAAATGGGCTATGCACCAGGTACGTTGGAATACTGCATGATGAATAATGTGCAGCTGCAAGCCTGGGGAAGTCTGGCTCAGGGTAAGTTTACCGGCGGGAAAGCGGAGTTTGAAGAGGATGTAGCCACCGCAGCTTTGGTGAGTGAACTGGCTGCAGAATACGGCGTTTCCGCAGAAGCCATTGTCCTTGGATGGTTAATGCGCCATCCAGCGAACATTCAGCCAGTCATCGGCACCACTAATCTCACCCGCATCCGGAATTGTGTTCAGGCAAATTCGGTGAATCTAAGCCGGGAGCATTGGTATGCATTGCTCGAATCTGCTCGCGGCAGCGATGTGCCATAAGGAAAAATATGTTAGATGGATTTCACCACGTCGCTGTTATTTGCAGCGACTACCCTACATCCAAAGCGTTTTACACAGAAACGCTAGGGTTCACTGTACTCGATGAGAATTATCGGGAAGCCAGAGATTCATACAAATGTGACCTGGTCCTGCCTGACGGTTCACAAATCGAGTTGTTTTCATTTCCTGGCGCCCCCGCTCGCCCTTCTCGTCCGGAGGCTCAAGGCTTAAGACATTTGGCATTTCGGGTTCAGGATATTGATGCGGCCGTGACTACGCTTACAAGCAAGCATGTAGAGTGTGAGGATATTCGCACAGACCCTTACACCGGCAAGCGCTTTACCTTTTTTCAGGACCCTGACGGTCTGCCCCTTGAGCTATACGAGATAAGTTGACGGTAAGCACCGTCAACGTCTTAGCTATCTAACAAAGCCAACGCACCCAGTAATCCGGAACGCGTGCCCAGACCGGGTAATACAATAATGTCGTTCAGCCCGGTTCCATCTGGAAAAACAATGTAGTCAGCCAAACTGTCAGCGGTTTTAGCGATTATCTTCTCTAACATGCCGTCTTTCTGCATAACGCCGCCGCCAAATACAATTTTTTCGGCGCTGAAGCCTACCAGCAGGTTATGACTAAGCTGTGCCAGTACATCAGCGAGCTTGTCCCACGCCTCATGGTCATCACCGAGGGTTTCTGACGGTTGCCCCCAGATTTTACCTAATGCGGCGCCAGACGCTAAACCTTCAACACAGTTACCATGGAACGGGCAAACCCCTTCGATGCCTGCCGGCGGAATGACCTTAAAGTGGCCGATTTCCGGGTGAACCAAACCATGTAGCGGTTTACCGTTAATGACGACACCGCCGCCGACGCCGGTCCCAACAGTGACATAAATCACCACATTGGCGTTTTGACCGGCACCCCAGCGATGCTCTGCCATCGCTGCCGCGTTCACATCGGTATCAATGGCAACCCGACATCCAAGGGCGTCACCTAGATAGGGTGCAACGGATGTAAAGCTCCAATTCGGTTTTGGCGTTTTGGTTACGTAACCCCAATAGGTCGAATCGGGTTTTAGGTCCAGCGGACCAAAACTGGCGATGCCCATTTCACTGAAATCTCTGCCAAGCGTTTTTTGATGCTTGAAGAAGTCCACACAAGCCGAAAGGGTCTCGGCCGGCGTGGTAGTGGGGACTCGGAGTTCTTCAATAATGTTCCGGTTTTCATCGACAATCGCACAATTAAATTTTGTACCACCGGCTTCGATGACAGCATAAAACGGATCACGCAGTGCCATAGTCACTCGCCTCAATTTGTTGCAGCCTTTGCTGCGTGGGGTTACGAAGATAATTAAATAATAATCCGGCAAACAGTAGCAAAGCGAAACCTGTAGCAACAATAAAACCATACTTCGCATCGCCACCCATTGCGTCACTCACTACGCCCATGATGAACGGCCCAGCAGCGGCACCGGCTGCAGTGAAAAACAGGATGACGCCCGCCACCGACCCATGTTGGTGACGAGGGAAGCAACTGATACCTTTTGAATTAAACGTGGGATAAATGACTGACATAAAGATGCCTGTCAATGGGAAGAGGTACAACGCAACTTGTTTGCCGCCAACCAGACCACCAACAAAGCAAACCAGAATGGCACCACTGAATAACAGTAACACCAGCGCCCAATTGAAATGCGCCATCATCCAAATACCGACAAAACGTCCGGCTGCACGAAGAATGAAGAACGCAGTCACTGAATAAATGGCTAACGTACGGGCTGCATCGTCACTGTAACAGTCGTAGGTCGCTTTCAGTGAAGTGGCATCGCACACCAGATAACTTGGCATCCACACATAAATTGCACTTTCAGCGGCAACATACAGAAACGCACCAACAGAGAAGCCCAGTGCGTAAGGGTTTTTAACCAGCGCCAAACTCTGACGCACGGTAACCTTTTCGCCGTTGTTGTGGGCAGAAGGTTGATAAGTGGGATACTTCACCCATACAGCAACAACAATGAGCAAGGTACAAATACCACCAGCAATAATATAGAGATACTGCCAAGGCACGCCTTTATGGATAAGGTAAGCCACAATAAGGGGGCCGATAATAGCACCGACCCCAAAAAAGGCCTCAGCACCGTTCATCGTAGCGGTGTGTTGCTTAGTTGAACCAGAGATATCACCAATAAGTGCCAAAGCGCCGGTCTTGAATATACCCACAGCGATACCGGATAAGGTCATCAGGCTAACAATAAACACAAAATTGTTGGCCATAAAAAAGCTATAGCATGCCAGCCCGAAAACACTCAAACCAATAACGATGGTGGTCTTTCGCCCTAACCTGTCAGCCAGGAATCCGAGCAATAAACCAGACAGCGCAATGCCAAGCATGGGCAAGGAATGCATCAGACTGGCCTGTGCGTTAGTTACTTCAAAGGCAACTTTCACTTCTTTTATAATTTCACCCACTGAATCAGATGTCATCGCAAACATCATAAACATCAGATAAGTTAACCAGCGTATAAATTGACTGTTAGATTGCTGCATACTGCCGCCTCTGAAATAATTGGTCGAACCGCCGACCCATTAACATAGTTTTATCATCACATAAGAAACAATTAGCACGCATTATTTCTTTGTCACAAACCCTATCGCTCTGCACATCCTGTGGCTACTGAGCAAAAAGGCATTTATAAAATTTTGCAAAAACAACTTAATCGTTTAAGATAAGGTAACAGACATGGTTAAATCTGTAAACATCGTTGTGAATTTTATGTGAACGAAGCAAGTCTAATTCGATACTGCTTCGTCCGGGAGTTGAAAATGAATTACGCCGCAGACAGCAAACAGTGTTTAGAAAGAATAGTAGAGTCCCTCGACCTGTCTATGCTGAGTAAGCGCGACAGCGCGCTGTTTCTAAAACGCCTCGAACAACACTTTCCTGCATTATTCGAGCGTTACACGACTGTCTACGGCCATCAGTTTGACTGCTATTATCATTTGCAAAAACTGGTCGAGTTACTTCGCGACGGCACCAAGAGCCGCAAAGCGAAATTAAAGCAGCAAGATACAGCTAAGGAAAAAAATCCTCTGTGGTATCGCAGCGAAGAACAAGTCGGCATGGCATGCTATGTGGACTTAATCGGCCCCACTCTTAAAGATCTGCATCAAAAAATCCCGTACTTCAAAGCGCTGGGGGTAACGTATGTTCACCTCATGCCATTGTATGCTTCTCCGGAAGGTGACAGTGATGGTGGCTACGCGGTATCTGATTATCGTAAAGTTAACCCTTCGCTGGGTACCATGAAGGAATTGGAAGCACTGTCGACGGCACTGCTTGATGAAGGCATCGACTTGGTGTTGGACTTTGTATTTAACCATACGTCAGATGAGCACCCGTGGGCCAAAGCAGCGTTGGATGGTGAGAAAAACTACCAGAATTTCTACTATTTGTTTGATGATCGCACGGTGCCCGACCTTTACGAGCAACATCTCCGCGAAATTTTTCCGCAAGTACGCCGTGGTAGCTTCACCTTTAATGAAACGATGCAAAAGTGGGTGTGGACAACCTTCAACAGCTTCCAATGGGATTTGAATTACAGCAACCCAGCTGTTTTCAATGCCATTGTGGGTGAAATGCTATTCCTTGCTAATATCGGTTGTGCCGGCTTACGCTTAGATGCCCTGGCATTTATCTGGAAAGATCTTGGCACTGATTGCGAAAACCAGCCAAATGCACACCGCTTAATCCAAGCGTTCAATGCTTGTTTGCAAATTGTTGCGCCTGCTGTTGTATTCAAATCAGAAGCCATCGTTCACCCCGATGAAGTACTCAAGTACATTCATAAAGACGAGTGCCAATTGTCTTATAACCCGTTGCTTATGGCATTGTTGTGGAACTCGTTGGCAACGCGAAAAACCCGTCTACTCACCCGCTCGCTTAAAAAGAGTTTCAGTATTCCCCAAAATACTACCTGGGTGAACTACGTTCGCTGCCATGATGACATTGGCTGGACATTTGATGACGGTGTCGCTCACGAACTCGCCATGAACCCCCATGATCACCGGTTCTTCCTTAATCAGTTCTTTACTGGGCGCTTCGACGGCTCTTTCGCCAGCGGCGTGCCATTTGCAGAAAACCCATCCAATGGAGACTGCCGCGTATGTGGCTCACTGGCCTCGTTGTGTGGGCTTGAGAAGGCATTGATCATTCTTGATCCAGCTGAAATAGAGTTGGCGATTAAACGCATGCTTTTACTCTATGGCATCACATTCTCCATTGGCGGCATTCCACTGCTTTATTCCAGCGACGAGTTAGGTTTGTTGAATGACTACAGCTATCGCGAGGACCCGAGTAAAAAGCACGATGATCGCTGGGTGAATCGTATTGCGGTAACCAATGAGCAAATAGCTAACGTGTTGGACCAAAAAGCCGATCCGGCTGATTTACGACATGCCTGCCAGCGCACTGTTTTTAATGGCCTCACTAATATGCTGGCCATAAGAAAGCAAAATGCCATTTTTGGTGATGCCAATACGCAAATTCTGGATACAGGGAATGTGCATTGCTTTGGGTTTGTTCGTTACAACCGCGCGGGTGAAAAGCTACTTGGTCTTTGTAACTTCAGTGAACAACAACAGTATATAAGCGGTGACATTCTGACGACGGTTCAACGTTGTGCGATGAAGGATTTGCTGTCTGACGGTCAGCTTACCGGCAATGAAAACACACTCACCCTTGAACCTTATCAACTTTCCTGGTGGATAACTGACGCTAAATAGCGTCAGTTTCGATTATTTTTTCCTCAAACGAAACTTTCGCTGCATTTTATCGTAATGAATTGAAAATTTGTGGTGAATGGTTCTTTACAATTCTGTAATTGCGCTATACTAGCCTCAATGCCGCTTTTTATCGTTTGTTTAAAGCCGTTTTTCAACACGGATGCAGTTTGCAAAATGATAAACAGCACCAGGATACTGAGCGGTACTGCATGTTGTCACACAATTTGCAGTAACGATTTCACGGATTAGAAATCGGATTATCATCTACGATTAAGGAATTATTATGAATGCTACCCACGAGCAAGAATATCTTTGCCCGCACTGTGGTCATATCAACGCGCTTCAATTAGATACACTCCGCGAGATGTATCAGGAAAAATATACCCAGTGTGCGAAATGTGACTCCAGGTTAGAAGTTGTGCCTGCCGACGGTATCGGCGAAAAAATCAATTTGATTGTATCCTTAGCCTCTTCTGAAATTGCTTACAGATAAGCTTTTTTCTTCATTTTCTCGAATCAATCAGCAAAAAAAGCCTGACTCAAGAGTCAGGCTTTTTAATATTAATTTTCAACTAGTTGCGGAAGAAATCTTGTCTCAGTAGTGGGTCGGTGAGGAACTGACCACCAAGCGCTGATGTGCGCGTATAGGAATTCGTATCCCGAATACCCCGTGCTTTTACGCAATAGTGCGTAGCATTAATTGTCACGGCTACGTCTTCGGTTCCCGCTAGGGTTTGAATAGCGACCAACACCTGCTGTGTTAAACGCTCCTGAACTTGAGGGCGCTGAGCAAAGAAACCGACAAGGCGATTCAGTTTTGATAGCCCAATCACAGTATCTTTTGGAATATAAGAAACCGTTGCTGTGCCATCAATAGTGACAAAGTGATGTTCACAGGTGCTCGTTAAACTAATATCTGAAACTTGAACCGGCTGGTTAAGCTGCATCTTGTTTTCGATAACCGTAATTTTAGGAAAGTTACGGTAGTCCAAGCCACTGAAAATTTCATTCACATACATTTTGGCAATACGTGCTGGGGTATCGGCCAGGCTGTCGTCTGCGCGATCGAGGCCTAACGTATCCATAATGTCAGTCATAGCGGCTTCTATCCGTGCGCGTTTTTCATCATCAGACAAGCCGTTACGCACCATTGGCGTTTCCAGACCTTTATCTTCAAGTGCCTTTCTTACCATGATCGCCGAAGCCGACAATCCAGGTTCAAGTGCATCACGTACTACCACTGCTTCATTTGATAACATTAACAATTTCCGAAATAGCCTGATTGAGATTTAACGTAAAGGCTATAATTACAGACCACTTTAATTCATTAGATGACAAATGTTTCATATTGGACATTTTATCACCCAAGGAGTTCGATTTGCCTAATCCAGTGCTCATCACCGGCGCTTCCCAGCGTGTTGGCTTAGCTCTGGCAGAAAACCTGCTGAGCAACAATTATCCTGTAATTGTAACATACCGCACCCATAAAGCCTCAATAGCGCAGCTCGAAAAAGCCGGGGCAGTGGCAATTTGCGCGGATTTTAGCACCGACCAAGGCATAGCGGAATGCATTGAAGCGGTGAAAAAGCACACAACGGTCTTACGCGCCATCATTCACAATGCGTCGGAATGGAACTCTGAAAAAAACACCAATGACTACGCCAGTCTTTTTGACAGCATGATGCAAGTACATGCGAAAACGCCCTATTTAATGAATATGGGCTTAAAAGCGTTACTCAATACTCATCAGGAAGCGGCAGACATTATTCATATCACCGACTTTGTTCAGTCTGTCGGCAGCGAGAAGCACCTAGCCTATGCCGCCAGCAAAGCCGCACTGCATAATCTCACGCTGTCTTTTGCACAAATGCTAGCGCCCCATGTAAAAGTTAATACCATCGCCCCAGCCCTGTTGATGTTTAACGATGGCGACGATGCCGCATACAAAGAAAAAGCGCTGAGTAAATCGCTGATGCAAACTGAGCCTGGCGCGGTGGCGGCCGTTGATGCGGTGAACTATCTACTTAATAGCACGTACATTACCGGAGAAACCCTACAAGTAAACGGCGGGCGCCATCTTAAATTCAACTGATTTCAACGTCATTTGTTTTGGTTGCCGAAAACACTAAGGGTATACTTGCGCCCGTTATTTAATTGACTAACTGGAAGCAACATCATGAAAAGCACTTCTCCACTAATTCCTGAGTGGGAAGCCGTCGACGCTGTTATTCTCGCCTGGCCCCACGATAAAACTGACTGGGCTCCGTGGCTTGAGGAAACGTGCGAAACCTATTTAACCGTGATTGAACAAATCAATGCCGCATCCGCTGGCGTTATATTGTTATGTCGCGCTGATGATGTTGCCGATGTTCAAGCGCGCCTGGCCGCAGATGCCCGGGTGCTCATCATTCCGGCTGAATACAACGATACCTGGGCCCGAGACTATGCGTTTCTTACGCGCAAGGTATCTGAAAACGAAGAAATGAAAGGTCAGCCGGTGGAGTTTCAATTCAATGGCTGGGGCCAGAAATTTAACGCGACCAGCGATAACCAAGTGAATCAGCGTTATCTGGCACCGCTGTGTCAGCTGCCACTGCTCACCAGCAAGATTGTCGCCGAGGGCGGTGCGCTGGAAATTGATGCACAAGGACGGTTAATGTCTACCGCACAGTGTTTACTAAATCCAAAACGTAATGGCGATATCACGCTGGCCGATTACGACGCCGAGTTTACCCGCATGCTCGATTGCAGTAGTTTCACCGTTTTCCATCAGGGCCACCTTGAAGGTGATGACACTGATGGCCACGTAGACACGCTGGTTCGCTTCACACCCGATCATGGCCTGGTTATTCAAGCTGCCGATAATCGTCCTGACGACACCCACTTCGAAGGCTTAAAAGCACTATGCGAAGAGTGTACAGCTGCATTTCCTGACCACCAGCAATACTGTCTGCCGCTGCCAGAAATGTTTAACGACGACAATGAGCGTCTGCCAGCGTCTTACGCTAACTTTCTGATTTGTAATAATGCGGTATTGTTGCCGGTATATGGTCAGCCGGAAGATGATGCCGCCATTGCGGTTGCTGAAGCCGCGTTCCCTCGACACAACGTGGTTCCAGTAAACTGTGCGACACTGGTTCGTCAGTTTGGTAGCTTGCACTGTATATCTATGCAAGTGCCGACAAACACATTAACGCCATCTGTCCTGGCCCAATTCAAACAAGGAGTCACTGTTTATGACTAAGAAAACTCTTAAAGTCGGCCTGGTACAACAATCTGTTGCCGACAACGACAAAGCAACGAATTGGAATAAAAGCGCCAAGCAGGTAGCCAAGCTGGCAGCTGAAGGCTGTGAATGTATTTTGCTGCAAGAGCTGCATTCCACATTGTATTTTTGTCAGGAAGAAGATACCAATGCCTTCGATTTGGCGGAGCCGATCCCCGGCCCGGCAACCGACTTTTTTGGCGAACTGGCAGAAAAGCACAACATCGTGCTGGTGACATCGTTATTCGAAAAGCGCGGTTCAGGTTTGTACCACAATACAGCTGTGGTTTTTGACCGTAGCCGTGAAATCGCTGGTAAATACCGCAAGATGCACATTCCAGATGATCCTGGCTTTTACGAGAAATTCTACTTTACCCCTGGCGACATGGGCTTTACACCAATTCAAACCAGCGTAGGTAAACTTGGCGTGCTGGTATGCTGGGATCAATGGTATCCAGAAGCTGCCCGCTTGATGGCTATGGCCGGTGCTGACTTACTGTTCTACCCCACCGCTATCGGCTGGGATATGACGGATACCGAAGAAGAGCGCAGCCGACAGCACGGCGCATGGCATACCATTCAGCGTGCCCACGCGGTTGCCAACTCGGTGCCAGTGATTGTGGCAAACCGAACCGGTTTTGAAGCTTCACCGATTGACGGTGATCCGGGCATTCAGTTCTGGGGTCAAAGCTTTATTGCTGGTCCTCAGGGTGAAGTACTGGCTCACGCTTCCGCCGATAAAGAAGAAACCTTATCTGTTGAGCTGGATATGGAAAGAACGGAAAAAGTGAAGCGCATCTGGCCATACTTCCGTGACCGCCGTATTGACGCTTATGAAGATTTAACCAAACGCTGGAGAGACTAATCTCCAGCAGCTTGCTCTCTGGTGCCAGCCAGAGAGCGTGATTTTGGTGCTTTCGCTGGCGGCGGAAAATCATCATCGGCAATGGTCGACAGCACAAACCAACGAACCGCAATAATATTCCATCCCGCAATCATGATAATAGTAGGAAAAAACAGCACTGTTCCCGCAATCATTATCTTGAACTGAAAAAGCAGAAATGTGCACACCACCATGAGGGGCGGCACACTGTATTTCATCAACGGATTAACTCGAATCCTTTGGTAACAGTGACGGCAAAGGGTTTCACCATCGTTTGCTAACTTCTTCATACAAACGGTAGTTTCATCACAATAGGGACAATGTCGGTGGGTGTGCATGGCGCATTCCGAAAGCTTGATATCTTCCGCAACCATAGCCAATTAAAGGGCCGCAGAGCTACTGTACCAACGGCCGGTTCACACTTTGTAGATGCCGCCTTCGAACAATAAAAATGTTTCCATAGCCTTGCCTTCAAATAGCGCCCTCATTGGTTCAGTTTCGATATCCAATCCACCGGTATACTGACCAAAAGCGGGCATGACAAAGACACGGGCGTTGTGCACGAAACATTTTCCAGAGAATCGTTTTCGGGAGACGGTTTTTCTGACTTTCGGGTGGTAATGCCCCACCAATTGAAATGCATTGCCCGCCTCTGGCTCGTGAGATAGCACCATATCATCCCATTCGAGATGAAGTGCACTGTGGCCGCCAGCTTGCTCTGGAATAGCGGGATCATGATTGCCTAACACCCACATCCATTTTTCGCATTGCGATACCAACACAGACAGCAACCGTTGTTCCTCTTCCGACATCCGATAAAAGCCGTCTGCGTCATGAAAGCTGTCGCCCAGACAGATCACCTGCCGGGGCGAATAATCGGCAATGATGCACTGTAATCGTAGTAGTGTTGAGCGGGTATCGAGTTGTGGCAACGGATTAGCAAATCGGCTAAGAAAACTGCCTTTTTCAAGGTGTAAATCAGACACCACCAGCGCGTCTCGTTGCGGGCAGTAAAGTACGCCCCGCGCATCTAGCAGAAAAAGCTGCCCTGCAAACTTAACGGGTAAAACACGGTTGGCCGCAACTTCACCATGTAGCCAGGTATCAGTGATTGCCATTGTTTAGTTACCGCTCAGCAATGCTCTAATATCGGCCATCATGTCTTCAGCCTCTTGATATAAACTCGCCTGCTCAATAATGGCGTGAGCGCCAGCGCCTTTAACCTGCTCGCTGCGCACATCCAGTACGATTGGGATTGCCATGGGCGACACCTTCTCCAAATCCATAAAATGCATTTTATCATCGAACCGGATGAGCATGTCAGCGAGGCGACGCAAATCCAGCAAATCACGCTCAGCATCCGCCCGGGTCACTGCCAGCAGAATATGGTCCGGCTCATGCTCCCGCAAAGTGTCATAAATCAAATCGGTAGAAAAGGTCACCTGCTTCATGGTTTTGTGGCTGCTGTGGTAGTGTTGTTCGGTGAGCCCGCTTACCACTGCAACCTGTCGAAATGAACGCTTCAGCATGGGCGCGTGAAGCATCCAGTCTTCCAATTCATCGCCCAGAATATCGGGCTGGAACAGTTTTCGGAGCTTACCTACATCGACCTTCTCAAGCAGGCAAACAGACAAACCATAGTCGGTCACAGAAAAACTCAACGGTTTAAGACGCATTTTTTCCATGCGTCGGGTCATCAGCATGCCCAGGGTCTGGTTAGCCTTGCGGCCCTCGAAGGTATAGAACAACAAGTAATTGGCTTTGCGATGGGGAAACTGTTCAATGAGCACACGGTTCATATCAGGTAGAGCCGAGAATGCTTGTTGCAGCTCCAGCCATTCCTGCACCTGTCCAGGTAACGCTTTCCAGCTTTCCGGTTTATCCAGAATGTGCCTGACCCCTTCTGCCAGAAAGGTAGACATAGGCATCTGCCCACCGGCGTAGCTGGGAATTTTTGGTTCACCGCCTTTGGTGGGTTTCGCGTGCAACTGCATGTCTCGGATGGCTTCGAACTTTAGTATTTCACCGGCAAACAAAAAGGTGTCGCCGGGCACTAATTGCTGAGCAAAGTATTCTTCCACCTCGCCGATAATTTTGCCCTGATTGCCCCGGCGGATGCGTTTTACTTTTAGCCGTCCAGCTTCAACAATGGTACCTATATTCTGTCGGTGTCGCTGGATAACGCGCTTTGACGCAGGGCTAAATAAGCCATCTTCGTTTTGCTCCATGCGCTGATAGCGCTCATAGGCTCGCAGCGCATAGCCACCATCAACCGTAAACTGCCAAAGCTTATTAAACTCCTCTTCACTCACACTTTGATAAGGTGCAGCATCAAGCACCTGCTGGTAAATTTCATCGGCGGAAGCAGGCTTACTGCAGGCGCAATTGAGTATAAATTGCGGCAAGATATCCATCGCCCCCGGGAGCAGTGGTTCGCCATCCAGCTCACCGGCAGCAATCGCATTCATCGCCGCGCGACATTCCACCGCTTCGAAACGATTAGCTGGCACCAACAACGCCTTACTGGGTTCATCTAGTCGGTGGTTTGCCCGGCCAATACGCTGTAGCAATCGGCTTACACCCTTTGGCGCGCCAATTTGAATAACCAGATCCACATCACCCCAGTCAATGCCTAACTCCAGCGCAGAAGTACTCACAATGGCCCTAAGCACGCCCTGACTCATCATGCTTTCCGTTTTCCGCCGTTGCTCTTTCGATAATGAACCGTGATACAGGGCGATGGGTAAACCTTCTTTGTTTTCCTCCCACAGCATTTGAAACACCAATTCAGCCTGAGCCCGGGTATTCACAAACACCAGCGCAGTATCGGCTTGCTTCACCGCTTCATATACCTCTTCCATGGCATAGCGTGCCATGAATCCACCGAACGGCATGCGATGCCGGGAATTCAGCAAGGTGATGTCCGGCTTTACGGTCTGCGGCACCTGAATAACCTCAGCAGGCTCACCAGTGCGACCGAGCCATCCAGCAATAACCTCTGGCTGCGCTACCGTTGCAGACAAGCCAACCCGGTGCATATCTGGCGCCAGACTCTGCAATCGCGCCAGCGCTAACGAGGTAAAATCGCCGCGCTTGTTTGCAACTAAACTGTGCACTTCATCTAAGATCACGGTTTTCAGGTTACCAAATATCTTTGGCGCGTCGGCATACGACAGTAACAACATCAGCGATTCCGGTGTTGTTAGCAATATATTTGGCGGCTTACGTCGCTGGCGCTGACGTTTGTGTGATGGCGTATCGCCAGTACGGGATTCAATGGTTACCGGCAGCCCCATGGCTTCCACAGGATCAGTAAGGTTACGCTGTATGTCGTTGGTCAGAGCCTTGAGGGGCGAGATATAAAGCGTATGCAAACCTTCTACGGGATTACGATACAAATCAGCCAGACTCGGCAGAAAGCCGGAAAGGGTTTTACCCGCCCCTGTAGGCGCAATTAATAAAGTAGCGTTGTTCTGAGCAACCGCCGACAGCATCTGACGCTGATAATCGCGCAGTTGCCAGCCTTTGCTTCGTAGCCACTGGTAGAAAGGAGGGGGAAGTCTTTTTGCCGTTTTCATTAAGAGTATTTTACGGCAGAAATAAGGGTGGGGTTTAATTCACTGAAAACGACAACAGGAATTCTGGCACTTGCTGGCAGGTAAGTCCCGGAACCTTTGACGTTAAAGCACTGATTTCACATAGCTACAGATGACATAAACTTTTACACCGACTTTTTAAACCAATGAAATTAAATAATGAAAGCATGATTGATTTTTCATTAATTTAACAAAGTCCTATATTGGTAGTATGGAAAATTGGCTTTAGGGCTATGCTTTGTTTTTTCATAATGAACAATCGAACTTCCACTAAACGTGAGCAGGAGAATATGCAGGATGGTTACATTATCTATTAACGGTGAAACCAGAAAGGTCACCTCTACGGCAGACACGCCATTGCTGTATGTCTTACGCGGTGAGCTTGATGTTATGACACCCAAGTTCGGCTGCGGGATGGCGCAGTGCGGTGCCTGCTCAGTGTTGGTTGATGGTGTGGAGACCCGTGCCTGCATTACACCGATTGCGAGTTTAGAAGGAAAACAAGTCACCACGGTTGAAGGTTTACCCTTTCGTTGGCAACAACAGAAAGGGCTGGCTAACGACCCCAATCGCCTGCACCCGGTGCAACAAGCCTGGATTGACGAGCAGGTTCCGCAATGCGGCGTTTGTCAGTATGGCATGATGATCAAAGCCACCGAATTGCTGGAAAATAACGCTTCACCATCGGACAGCGACATTAATGAAGCGATGACAACATCCGGCCCCTCACCACACCTCTGTCGCTGCGGTTCTTATGCGGCAATTAAAGATGGCATTAAGCGAGCCAGTCAATTGATTGGTGACAACGAAATTATCACCATGACAAGTCAAAAGGGGTAATTCGAATGTCGTCAAACGTTAAAAGCCCAGCGGGCAATGCAATATCCGAATACCTGGTTCATGGCGCTAAGTTAAGTCGCCGTCGTTTTTTAGGGGGAGCAGGCGCACTGGTTACCTCGGTCGTGGTGAATCCTAAGTTTGCAGCTGCGCAAACCACGGCACCGTCCACGTCTTTAGATGCCAGCAAACCCAACAGTTGGATTGAAATACACGCAGACAACACCGCATTAATCCGTACTGGTAAATGTGACTTTGGTCAAAGTTCTATCTTTACTGCTTACCGACAAATTGTGGCTGAAGAACTCAGTATCCCCGTTGAAAATATTACCACTGTAATTTGGGGTGATACCGACGTAACCCCAGATGGTGGCGGTACCTTTGGTCTTCTTCGGGGCAATGTTCAGAATTTGCGAAAAGCGGCTGCGTATACCCGCGAAGCCATTAAAGTGATTGCAGCCGAACAATTAAACGTTTCAGTTATTGCTATAAAAATTGATAAAGGCCAACTATCCGCTGGTGGCAAAGCATTGAGTTACGGCGAAATTGTCGCAAACAATGTGCTTTCACTGGAAATTCCGGTAAGCGGAGAACTAACAAGTTTCCGGGGAGTTGTGGTTACCGGTGAACCGCCGTTCAAGCCTAAAAGTGAATATTCCACCATTGGCCAGCCTCTTGTAAACCCCATCACGCCACCAAAAGTGCGTGGCGATAATATCTGGGTAGGAGATGTGAAGTTACCGGGTATGGTGCATGCCCGCGTGATCCATCCGGCCACACTGGGCTCTACACTGATCAAACCGGGAACGCTGGATAACACCAAATTCCCGAATTCCAAATTAGTGACCATTAACAACTTACTCGCGGTTGTGTCTGACAATGAATGGGAAGCCGTGAAGGCCGCTATGGCCGTTGCGCCCGCAACCCAATGGTCCGATTGGCAAGGCATTCCGACGACATCAGACGAACTTGAGCAATACCTGCGCGGTAAAAAAGATTCCGGCGAAGTCGCTGAGATCACCAGCTCAGCCTCAAAGGGTGACGTGAACATAAAGTCAGCGAAAACCCTTACCGCCAATTATTTTGTTCCGTACCATAAACACGCTCCCATCGGGCCGATGGTATCAGTGGCGGAAGTGAAAAATGGCAATGTGGTAATACATACGCACAGCCAAAACCCCCAGTTCCTGCGCATGGCCATTGCAAAAATGCTCAAAGAAGACGAAGCCAACGTCATCATCAAAACGTATGTTGGCCCCGGACACTTTGGTCGCTCGAATGGCGGTAATGCAGGATCAGAAGATGAAGCGGCGTTGTTGTCTGTTAAACTTGGTGTGCCTGTAAGGGTTCAATGGATGCGCCAGGACGATATGCAATGGTCCACAAGTTCCTCTACCATGGTTGCAGATATCGCTATCGGTCTGGATGAGAAAGGAAAAATTAATTCCTACAAAGCGTTACACATCGGCCCTCCTATGCAGGATGACCGACCGGTAGGCGCCATTCTTGCCGGTACTGACACCATTGGCGCACCGTCGCCTGATAACCCGTCCCCGCTGCATGGTGCATCCATATTTATCGCAGACGCCTGGGTGTATGGCGCTGTTGATAATGTGTCTGAGAACGGCCAGGGCATGTACCAATTAGGTCAAAAGGAATCACCCACCAATATAGGTATTCGCGACCATTCTATGCGTACACCTATTCAATATCAGCAGAACTTCCCCCGTGAAACCGCCATGAGTGAAGCTGCAGCACTGGCTGGAATGGATGCCATTGATTTTCGACTGGCTCATACTACTGAGCCCCGCTTCAAAGCCATACTCACAAGATTGAAAGATGAGGCCAATTGGGAGACCCGCCCGTCACCCTCACCTCAGGCATCATCAACCGGTGAACAGGTCGTGCGGGGCCGTGGCGTTTCCATTATGTTACGCGACAATGGTTACTGGGCTTGTGCTGCCAATATTGCCGTTGTGCCATCGTCCGGTGAGGTAAAAGTTGAGAAAATGACCCTTGTCAGTGACACGGGTATTGTTGTTAACCCGTTACAATTACGCAGACAAGCTGAGGCGGGTTGCATAATGGGTGTGTCGCAAGCTCTGCATGAAGAGGTCAGTTTCGACAATAGCAAGATCACCAGTCAGGACTGGTATTCATACCCTATTTTGAAAATGTCTGAGGTGCCTGAAATAAAAGTGGTGATAGCACCAGATGCAACTGCTGAAATATACGGTCAGGGCTCC
>Ga0208204_100154_pt1 | contig 27817 bp, 27 predicted proteins | sample DeeseametaMP2252_FD_184173 | JGI IMG/M metagenome (GOLD analysis project Ga0208204, IMG submission 184173) | Marine microbial communities from the Deep Pacific Ocean - MP2252 (SPAdes) | ecosystem: Environmental > Aquatic > Marine > Oceanic | place: West of El Salvador, Pacific Ocean | collected...
GGCTGCCGCTTGTGCAACAGCGTATCCCATTTTGCCGCTGCTATGATTGGAAATGTAGCGCACCGGATCGATAGGTTCCCGGGTGGGACCAGCGGTAATGACGACCTTTTTTCCTGTTAAAAGGCGGCCTGATGATGCAGCGATAAGTGCAGAAACAATGTCTTCTGGCTCAGCCATTCTGCCAGGACCGACATCTCCGCACGCTTGCTCGCCTGCTGCGGGGCCAATGAAGTTGATCGCCTGGAGTTGAAGCTTGTGAAAATTGTCCTGGGTTGGACGCGCTCGCCACATCTGTTGGTTCATCGCCGGGGCAATAAATACTTTTGCCGTGGTTGCGAGATAAAGGGTAGAGAGCAAGTCGTCGGCTAATCCGTGCGCCAGTTTAGCCATACAGTGTGCGGTGGCTGGAGCTACCAGCAATATATCCGCCCATTTAGCCAGTTCAATATGGCCCATGCCTGCCTCAGCTTGTTCATCTAGCAGCTGGCTATGCACCTGATTTCCGGAGACGGCTTGCAAGGAAAGGGCGCTAACAAACTCTGCAGCGCCTTTCGTGAGGACAACCCTGACATCGGCACCTTCTGCCTTTAGTTTTCTAACCAGATCCGGTGTTTTATAAGCGGCAATGCCGCCGGTTACACCCACTAAAATCTTTTTATTGAACAATTGCATAGTACAGTATTTAACCAGTTAGATTAAAACAAGACTACCAGATGTTTGCCGCTCACGACAATGTGCATGAGATCTGTCATTTCAGACAGTAGTGAGTTTACCGAACCGGCGATAGGCTATGAGCATATTGAAGAGAGGTTAAATCATGCTAGATATTCGCTCCTGGCCACTCATGGAAAGGCCCAGAGAAAAACTATTTATTAAAGGTGCATCTTCGTTGAGTGACGCTGAAATACTCGCTGTGTTATTTGGCAGCGGTATTGGCGGGCAAGGGGCGCTGTGCATTGCCCACGAGCTACTCGAACAACTCGGTTCCTTGCGTAGTATTGTGCATGCAAGCAAAACCGAGCTTTGCAATATTAAAGGCGTTGGAGAAATGAAGGTTGCTCAGTTAACAGCAGTAAAAGAAATTTCGCGACGAGTATTAGAGTCGACCTTACAAGAACGTCCGGTTTTTAATCAGGTGAGTGACGTAGAAGATTTCTTGCTAACAACCCTACGGCACGAGCAAAAAGAGCATTTCGGTATACTTTGCTTGAACAGTCAGCATCACCTCATTGCGTTTAGAAACCTATTTTCAGGCACACTCAATGCGGCTGCTGTGTATCCCAGAGAGATAGTGCGTCAGGTAATCGAAGATAACGCCGCCGCAGTAATTTTGGTCCATAATCATCCTTCCGGCGTACCAGATCCGAGCGATGCAGATATAAGATTAACCCGCGATGTGAAACATGCTTTAAATCTTATAGACGTCAATGTGTTAGACCACTTTATCGTGGGTGACGCCACAATATGTTCATTAGCGCAGAAAGGATTGATGTAATTTTGATCCTTGCTATACTGAAGGCTGCGATCCTGTCAGATCGTCGGCGATCCATGCGACGAGCATGTGAAACGTATATTTTTTACGACCAAACTATGTTTAAAGAGTGGTCAGCTCTTGATTAATACTTTAGCATAGGGCGTCGGTGGATTATAAATAAGGACAATTATGAAACAGTCATTAATTTCATTAGCTCTTGGTGCGACCATGGCTTTTGGTGCAGTAGCACAAGACGACGGAGCTGAAGGCGGCGTAACCACTGGTGCGATTGCTACTGGTGTTGCTGTAGCTGGCGTTCTTGCCGCTGTAGTAAGTAACAACCGCGGTTCAGCAGATATCATCGATGATGGTGATAACGGTACTGACCCAACTTGTAACGACGGTGACGACCTGGTTGACGGTTCTTGCGTAGGTTCTACTACTACTCTGACTGAAACTGTTACTGTTTCTGGTACGCAAACTGTAACAATCACAGTTCCTGTATCAGTTAGCTATACATACGCACCTTCTACTGCGCAGTAATTGCTAAATGCTTTTCGAAAGCCGCCCAATTTTGGAGCGGCTTTTTTATTTCCAATCATTAAGTCCGTCATCCGCGTGCTAATCATCAAATGCTAATTTTCAAATATAGTGACGTCTAGGAATATGTTCCGAAGGATTCTTCTACTACTCTCGTTCTGCACTTTTCTCGCAGGGTGTTCAAATACAAACAGAGCTTATTTCGATTCGATCAAGCTCGCTTTTCAACAACAAGACATCACCGCATCACCTGAAAAAATCAGAAATAACAAAAAGGATTTGATCGCTGTTAAGCATGGCGAGCGATATCAGGTCATCATGGCGCTTTCTTTCTCTGAAAACGGTATCGATACATGGCGCTCTGCGGATAATGCCCTCTTTTTCATGCAAAACGACGTCATTGTTCAAACACATGGCTTAAATAATGATTTGGTGTACCAGTCTAATTTAAATGCAAACCCATTAGCTGCTGATAGTGCCACACAAACAGACTGGCATTACATCACCGACATTGAAGGCTACGGATACGGCCTTGATGTAGAGACAAGTTGGCGTCGAGCCGGTGAGGAATCGCTAAATGTGCTTTCAAACGACTTCAATACCAACCTTATTGAACAGCACGTGAAGTACACCGGGGCAAAGCCTTTTTATGAGTCTGAGCTGTCATGGATTAACCGGTACTGGTTTGATAAATCAAGCGGTGAATTGCTGAAGTCTGAGCAGAAGATTTCGCCTGCGAACGACTGGATCCGCATCACTTTCCTTAGTCGGGCGCAACGTTTGATCGATGCCGGGAGCGAAACAAAATGAAACGACTTATCACGCTCTTTTTATTCGCAATCGTGTCAGTAAAAGCATTGGCTGTGGTTGATATCGATTTAAACGGGCAGCATTACCGTTATCTTAATCCGGTACGCCTATCACTTATTCTGCAAGTTAACGCGAAAAATGGTGATTGGTATTGGCCCGCCAGTGCAATCTACAAAATTGATCAGGAATATACCGAGTCGCTGCGTCAGGACGTGCTGCAATCTATTGATTCATTAGCGGTTGATTTAAGTGTCAACGACGATAAAGCCATTGCGCTGAATGCACTTCGCCAACAGGTTCAGCAATGGACATTGGCTAAGCGATTGCCGTTAACAGTAAATAAAAACGCCGCACGGGTTGATGCCAGTCTGAATCCTATGTTTCAGGATGGTAACTACATTATGCGCCTAAGTGGCAGGCCAACTGCGGTATGGATGAGCGGTATGGTGTCGACGCCGGGCTCTTACGAATACCGTAATCAGCATACTGCGGCAGATTATGCCGAAGGCGTAAAATTACGAAACTATGCTGACCCCGATTTTGTGTACGTGATTTCTCCTCGTGGAGAAGTGAGTAAACTGAATGTGGCATATTGGGGAGAATCTTATTCCCAACTCATGCCAGGAAGTCAGATCTTTGTGCCATTATTCAGTTGGTTATTGTCGCTAGCCGTTGAAGAGTTAAATGAGAAAGTTGCGGCGCTAGCCGTGCACAGGGTGTTGCCATGAAGTTGTTTAAAGGAATGCCCTCGCGGTGCGCAATTGCTGTAGCGACGGCTTGTGTCAGTCAATCTGCGTTCAGTGATGACGCGGTTTCACTGCAGGTGAAACCTTCTCAAATGGTTCAAGGGGGCACAGGGCTCATTCAAACGCCAACATCCAGAATGGGTGAGGTAGGCGATTTGTACATGAACTACACCGACAACAACGAATATCGTTTCTGGTCGGTTAACCTGCAACTGTTTGACTGGATGCAAGCTACCGCGCGCTATACTGACGTACGAACGCGACTTTACAGCGATGTACCAAGTTTTAGCGGCGACCAAACCTTAAAAGACAAAGGCCTGGATGTGAAATTCAGACTGCTTGAAGAAGGTCACTATTTCCCCGAAGTCTCGTTAGGTTTTCGTGATTTTGGTGGTACAGGCTTTTTTGAAAGTGAATACGTAACCGCTTCTAAAGCTTATGGTCCTTTCGACTTTCACCTTGGTCTCGGTTGGGGTTACATGGGTACCGCCGACGATATTACCAATCCGTTTTGTAAGATCCGCGACAGTTATTGCGACCGTCCGTCAGGCTTTTCCGGGCGTGGTGGTAAAATTGATTACGATCAGTTTTTTAAAGGCCCCATGGCAGTATTTGGCGGCGTAGAATACCAAACGCCCTGGGAGCCTCTGCGTCTGAAACTCGAGTTCGAGGGGAATAACTACCAGTACGACCGCGCCGGCGCGTTAGAACAGGATTCCCGTTGGAATGTGGGGGCTGTGTATCGCTGGAACAATTTTGACTTCACCGCCAACTATCAGCGGGGCAATACCTTTGGCTTCGGTGTCACTTATCATTTCAACATGAACACGGCGAAACAGGTGAAGTTTGACGATCCTCCTCGCGAAATCGTTGACGCGAAACCTGCGGCCTCACTGGCAGAGCTGAATAAGTCCCGTTTATATCGTTCGTTAGCGTACGACGGCGGTTTTATTCTTACTGACGCGTCGGTAGAAGAAGACGAGGCAATCTTTTACGGAAATCAGATTGCTTATCGCAATAAAGCGGAAGCGGTGAATCGTATTGGTCGCATTGCGGCTTCTGAATTGCCTGAATCTGTGAAGTCTTACCATATTGTCGAGAATGCAGGTCGCCTGCCTATGGTTGATACCGTAATAGATGCCGATGCCTTCAAAGTTGCCGCTAAGTATGAAGATATTGAAGCTGATATCACCCGAACTTACACGCGCGTCGCGCCATCTGAAGACGTGCTTGAGAAATACGAGCCGAACCGTACCAATGGCTTTTTTAAAGGTGTGGACTTCTTTTACACCCAGAGCTTCGGTAACCCGGAAGATTTCTATTTATACCAAGGCGGTTTAATCTTCTCCGGCGGTTATGCCTTCAACGAAAACTGGGCGGCTGTATCGAGCGTACGAGCTACCTTGTTAGATAACTTCGACAAGTTCAGTTTCCGCATCGACCAGGATACTTCTACGTTGCCTCGAGTGCGCACCATGGTGCGGGAATACGTGAGCAACGACCTATGGCTAGATACCGCTATTCTGCAGTGGAATGACCGCTTAAGCGATAATGTGTTTGCACAGGCTTATGGCGGCTATCTGGAAACCATGTTCGGTGGTATTGGTGGTGAAGTGTTGTGGCAGCCAGTAGACAGCCGTATTGCGTTTGGGGTTGATGTGAACTACGCCAAGCAGCGTGACTATGATGAGCCGTTTGATTTTTTCGATTACGATGTTATTACCGGACATGTCAGCGCGTACTGGCAGCCTGAGTTTCTGCCCGACACCATGCTAACCGTTAGCGCGGGTCAGTTTCTGGCAAAAGATAAGGGTGTAAACATCGATTTCGCTAAGCGTTTTGACAGTGGCATCATTGTAGGCGCTTATGCGGCAATCACGAATGTGTCATCAGAAGAGTATGGTGAAGGTAGCTTTACCAAAGGCTTCTATATTTCAGTGCCCCTCGATCTGTTCACGCTGATGCCGTCGAAAGGACGTGGCTCGTTCCCGTGGGTACCAATCTCACGAGATGGTGGCCAGATGCTTAAACGTCCTGGCAGACTAATTGATTTCACCGGGCCGCGATCATCATTCTTTGATTGATCTGATCATTGTTTGAAAGATCTACGATCAGATCGTTACAGGATCGTTTTTAGGTGGTATGATGCGCCCCCAATTGTGCACGATGGATGAGAAATCATGGTGTGTGCACAGCCTGAGAAGGCGAAAAAGTAAAAATATGTGCCGATTGGAAGGTTTTTAGCCTTTTTTATTGAAATGCACATATTTTTGCTGTATAAAATGCGCCCTCTTATTTATCGTAATATCGTCAACTGACCCAGAAGACTTTTAGGTGGGATCGATTGGCGCGACAGTTTTGTAGTTCTGGAGACAAATACAATGTCAAGAGTATGCCAAGTTACTGGTAAGCGTCCAGCGGTTGGTAATAACCGTTCGCACGCACGCAATGCGACTCGTCGTCGCTTTTTGCCAAATCTTCAAACTCACCGTTTTTGGGTTGAGAGCGAAAATCGTTTTGTAAAACTGCGTCTGTCTGCTAAAGGCATGCGTATCATCGATAAAAAGGGTATCGATTCAGTTCTGACTGACATGCGTGCCCGTGGTGAGAAAATCTAAGGAAGCCGACAATGCGTGATAAAATTAAATTAGTTTCTTCAGCAGGTACAGGTTTCTTCTACACCACTGACAAGAACAAGCGTAACATGCCTGGCAAAATGGAGATCAAAAAATACGATCCCGTTGTGCGTAAGCACGTTATGTTCAAAGAGGCAAAAATCAAGTAATAAAACTTGCTTTTGTCTCCACGAAAACCCGGCTCTTGCCGGGTTTTTTGCGTTTGGAGACCAGTCAGTTTATCTTAGCGAAAAGAGCTGGCGTGCGTTCAGAAACGAAAATGGCTACCTGTGCCAGCGGGTGTTCATAAACACGGCGTAAACCCATCCATGGGGCCTCGGCTGCCGCTTCCCTGCGGCAGACGGTTTATGAACACCCACTGACTCCGGTGAGCCGCCATTTTTGTCTCTGAACTCTCACTAATGTAGTTTCAGCGTCATTTCGTTTCTGAATTGGCCCTGATAGCTTCTCAAGCTTAAAAATACAATAGAGTTAAACTATGGCCTTTCTGTCTCAGCGCGGTATGAACAATGTGGTGATTTTTGCCATGCTGATTATGATCGCACTATTTAATTTAGATACCTTTCTACCGTCAGCGAAAGCGCCTGCGGCTATGCCTCTGATCCCGGAAGAGGCCTATGTACTGAAAATTGAGCAGGGAATGAATCAACTGGTGCGTAACGGTCAGGGCTGGCGACAAATCACTGAAGGTCCTGCGCCGACTGTGTCGCCGGAGCAGCAAATTACCGCCTGGCGTGAGGCAATGATGCACAGTCAGGCTGATCCTGTGGATATTGCCGGTGAACCGATAATTGCGGTTGTCTGGCTGGCAGGGCAATCCGATGGTCTGGTTTTCGCGTTTTATCCAGATGAACTTTCTGCTGATGGAGACGGGGCATTGCTGAAATATCAGAATCAATGGTTTCGCCTGACCGATGCATCACTAGCCACGTTATTACCCTGGCAACAATCGGAGCTGTAACTCATGCCTGAATTACCTGAAGTTGAGGTAAGCCGTCTCGGCATCTCGCCCTGGCTACTTAACCAAACTATCGCCAAAATCATTGTGCGCGACAAACGTCTGCGCTGGCCAGTGCCCGATGAAATCCGTTTGGCAGAGGGCAAAACCATTGTGAACATCCGCCGCCGGGCAAAGTATCTTCTCATCGATGTGGGCGACGGTGAAATCATTCTGCATTTGGGTATGTCTGGAAAATTACGTGTTATCGATGCCGACTTTCCAACTATTAAACATGACCATATTGATATTGTACTTGGTAGCGGTAAATGCCTGCGTTTTAACGACCCACGACGCTTTGGCGCGTGCCTGTGGCAGCCGAAGGGGGCAATGCATACATTATTGAGCAAATTAGGGCCAGAGCCGCTCACAGACGATTTTGATACAGATAGGCTGGTGGCATTATCGAAAGGCAAAAAGAGCCCGGTGAAGACCTTCATCATGGATAACGATGTGGTCGTTGGCGTTGGTAATATCTATGCAAACGAAGCGTTGTTTATGTCAGGCATCGATCCGCGTCGTGCAGCAGGCAGAGTGAGCGCAAAGCGTTATGCGTTGCTAACAGCCGCGATAAAAGAAGTGCTGGCTAAAGCCATAGAGCAGGGCGGCACCACACTAAAAGATTTCGCCCAGAGCGATGGCAATCCCGGTTACTTCGCCCAGCATTTGCGGGTGTATGGCCGGGCAGGCCAGGAATGCGAAATCTGTAGCACCGAAATTAAAAGCGTAGTAATAGGCCAGCGCAACACCTTCTACTGCCCCAACTGCCAGAAATAACGCTGGGCGAAGTTGTGGCGTTCCGATACTACAGGCTTCACTTCCCGTGAAAACGTTCCTGCAGGGCTTTTACTACAACCGGGTGGCAGAAGTCGTCGACTTTACCCTTGTGTAGCGCAACTTCTTTTACCAGCGTTGACGAGATAAACGAGTTTTCTTCGGCTGGGGTAAGAAAGACACTTTCCAACTTGGGATTCAGGCGACGATTCATATTCGCTAACTGAAATTCGTATTCAAAGTCGGAAACCGCGCGTAGTCCGCGGATCAAAATGGTGGCATTAATTTCGTCAGCAAACCCTGCCAATAAACCGGTAAAGCCCCTGACTTCCACATTCGGTAAGTCTTTGGTGACTTCCTTAATCATTTCTACCCGTTCTTCCAGTGTAAACAATGGTTTCTTGCTCGGATTGGAAGCGATTCCTACGATAACGCGGGAAAACATTTGTGATGCACGCTCTATAAGGTCGGCGTGTCCGTTTGTGATCGGATCAAAAGTACCCGGATAAATGGCTCGTGTGTGCATAGTAATTAACTTTTATGTTGTCCCGTTTGAAACATTACCGATTAACGCAAAGACATGCAATCAGGCCGACATCAGGCCATCAATAAACGCATCCCAATCGGTTTTCTGCCAATGAAACTGCTTGTTCTTGTTTTTCTCTTTCTCCAGCGAGCGCAGGAAGCGAGCAATATTTTGCGATTTCCAGCTGTCGCCGTCACGAAATTCACAGCGGTCAAAATCGATGATCCATACCGTATCAGACCCATCTACCATCACGTTACGAACGTTCAAGTCGTGATGATACACCCCGGCGCGATGCATCTTAGCTACTGCAATACCGATATCACGCCATAAATCTTCAGCTATCGGCGCATTGCACAGCATGGCGTGTAAATCATTGCTGCCGGGGATCATGGCGGTAATGAGATCGCCGCGATAGACGAGTCCGCTTTGCACCGTTCTGGCGGCAATCGGCTGGGGCACATTTAACCCCATCTCTCGCATGGCAAAGAGTAATCTGAATTCACAAAACGGACGGGATTTCTCGACACCGGAAAAGAAATACTGATCCGACAATATTTTGCCTGGCAAGCCGCCTCGTCGGTAATGGCGCAACACCCAGTTCTGTCCGTTGGCATGCAAAAATAACGTGGTACCGCGGCCTTTAGCCTGACCTGTAATGGCATTTCGCTGGCGCCAGAAATCAGCCTCAAAGCTGTCGAAGCTGAGGGCGCCTTCATACTGACTGTCGACCAGCATGTGCTGGTGGCCGCTGGAAACGTGTTTTATCGCCATGCTTTATTATTAATATGGTAAATTGGCCATTGTAATGAAAATTCCGCAGTTTTCAGCTGTAGAGGTGATTCCTTGAAGAAAAAGATTTGTTTGATGAGGTTGTCGGCCATCGGTGATGTTTGCCATGCCGCGGCGTTGGTTCATCGGATAAAAACACACTGGCCAGAAGCAGAGCTCACCTGGGTCATTGGAAAAATTGAATACCAGTTGATGAAAACCCTACCCGATGTGCGCTTTATTGTATTCGATAAAAAGCAGGGTAAGCAGGCGGTGGCTGATCTAAAAGCCGCGGTGCAAGGAGAGCAATTCGATGCGCTGCTAATGATGCAGGTGGCGATGCGGGCAAACCTTGCATCGCGGGTGATAAAAGCAAAGCAGCGTATTGGTTTCGACTGGGCCAGAAGTAAAGAGCTGCACTGGCTATTTGCAAATAAAAGGGTCAAAGCGCATGCGCACGCCCATGTGCTAGACGGCTTTATGGATTTCGGTGATGCACTGGGTCTGCCTGAAGATCCAAAACCCCAGTGGAACATTCCTGTACCTGATTCCTCTCAGCGCTACGCCAGTGCATTGGCCGAAGAAATGGGTCGCTTTGCGGTTATCAGTCCGGCGGCAAGTAAGGAAGAGCGTAACTGGCTGCCAGAGCGCTACGCCGAGGCTGCCGAATATCTTAAAAGCAAAGGCCTGGCAGTGGTGCTTTGTGGTGGACCGGGTCCGGTAGATCGCAAACTGGCAGATGCCATCAAATCGCACACTGATGCCATTAGCAAAGATATTGTGGGTGAAACCTCGCTCCACGATATGCTCATGGTACTCAAGCAGGCTGAACTGGTTATTGCCCCCGATACCGGCCCGGCACACATGGCAACCACGGTGGGTACGCCGGTAATTGGTTTGTATGCACACTCTAACCCTCGCCGCACAGGCCCGTATAACAGTTTAGAGTTTGTGGTATCGGTATACGACGAGTGCATCAAAGAGCAAACCGGCAAGTCCTGGAAGCAACTTCCCTGGGGCAAAAGGGCAAAAGGAACGTCGCTGATGAGCAGAATCAACACTAATGCGGTGACGGAAATGATTAATCGGGTGCTTACCGACACTAAATAACCGCCGTCAGTCAATTAATTCAGTCACGTACGGGCAATCTGGCTAAAACCCTCTACACTTTAAAATAACGTCTGAAGACGTTTTCTTTAAGGATGAGGTGCCAATTGTCCGCGCTTTCCAAAATAGGGTTTCGTTTTTGTAACAAGTGCTTATTCATACGGGTTATTGCCGTATGCCTTTTGCTGTGTGTTTGTTTACCCGTCAAAGCCATTGAATCGACTGTCATCATTAATAACGGTGTGGAAAAACGGCAATTTTCACGCACCGATATCCGCAATATCTTCTCCGCTCGAACCCAATACTGGTCTGATGGCGCAAAAATAACAGTTTATGTGCTTGGTGCGCAGACCGAGGCACACAAAGATTTCTGCAGAGAAATGCTGAAGATGTTCCCGTATCAGCTTGAACGTATGTGGAACCAGATCACCTACTCCGGTCAGGGCGAACGTCCGCAAACGGTAGCAACCGAGGCCGAACTTATTGAGGCGGTAAAGAATACTCCGGGAGCAATTGGGTATGCCTACCACACCTCAGCACTGGAAAATGTCAGGGAGGTAGCCATTCCATGAAATTCCATACACGGTGGTTACTTGGTATATCGCTTTTAGGGGGGCTTCAGTGTTTCCCGGCTTCGGCTGAGTCTGCCTTTAGCTGGCACGGGTTTTTATCTCAAGGGGTGAGCCAGTCAGTACACAGTGATTTTGTTTCCGATAACGGAGACGTGAGTTTTAATCTCACCGAGTTAGGTATCAACATGCGTTACGATGTTAATGCGTCTTTGGCGTTTGTAGGCCAAGCGGTGTATCTCGACGGCGGTAACCGGTTCGAGCAAGGTGGCAGACTCGATTATTTGTATCTGGATTGGCGTTTGCCAGAGTTCAGCAATGCCACGCTGAATGTCAATGTGGGTAGATTCAAAAATCCGCACTGGCTCTATTCTGCAACCCGCGATGTACCGCAAACCCGCGCCACCATCATACTTCCGCAGTCTTTGTATTTCGATAATTTTCGCGACGTGGCTCTAGGGAGCGATGGCGTGCTGTTGCGCTATTACCACGCGGCTGAAGAAGGCAGTTTCAAAGTAAATTGGAGCTATGGCAAGTCGCCCATGAGTACTTTTCAAACCAAAGCGTTGCTCGGTGAATTTGCTCAAGGTGAACTGGAGCAAGATTTTGCCCATCAAGTCAGTGCTTATTGGCAGTCTGCCTCACTCAGTTGGCAGATTGGGGCAAGCTATCTGGACTCCGATTTTACTTACAACCCCGCAGCCGTTGACTTTTACGTAGCTGCTGAAAGGGAAGTGCAACTCTACACAATCTCCGTTGCGTACTTTGCTGAGAATTGGGAGTTTGCGACGGAACTGCAACGCAACCATAGAATAGACCAAGGCGGATACGCACCTGACTACATGGTGAACCAGCAGGGAGAAGGCGGTTATGTACAACTGCGTTACCGGATTGCGCCTTCGTACACTGTAACAACCAGCTACGACATGTATATCTCTGACCGGGAAGACCGGAATGGTGAAGTCCTCGAGGCGATGACAGGAGGCATGGTACCCGCGTACTACGGGTTCGAGAAAACCATCGCGGTTGGACTTCAGTGGGACCCAGCGCCACATTGGCGAGTTCAGGCTGAGCATCATTGGGTGCACGGCGCCGGGCGACTTACTAGCCTGCCATCGTCGCAGAATACCCCTGAAACCAGAGAGCACTGGCGTATGTGGGCAATGCAAGTGATGTACTGGTTCTGAATATGAAGGTACGCGTTTCCGTTACAACGAAGTTGCTCAGCATCGTCGTGGCGATGATGCTTACTGTACTGGTTTCCATTTCAGCGATGCTCATTGCTCAGTCTCATGCAGAGGTTGAACAGCAGCACCGGGCTTTTCAGCTGAAGAATCAGAAACAACTGGCGCTGATTGACGAGCTGTTCGCTTTACGCCTTCTCGTTTGGATCGAAACCTTCTCGCAATGGGGGCAAACAGAAACGTTACTCGAAGACCAATTGGCGAAAGTTTTGGCCGATTCCTCCGATGCGCTTAGTGTCAGTTTGCACGTTAGCGAACTATGGCTGTTTAATCCGCAAAATACCCTCTTACTTGGCAATGAAGCGATGATGCCCGCGAGTATACTTACTATGGTCCGTAACACCCGCGACCAGATGCGACCTCAGAATGCCTTTCTCTGCCGTGAATCCTGCTACCGATTTGTCTCAGCACCCATAATGATTATGAACGAACAAGTGGCGGTTATCGTTATGAATGCCAGTTTCAGTGAAATGCTGGCCACGCTATCGCAGTTCACCAGCGCGTATAAAATTGCAGTAGTGAAACAAGCCAACCAAAAAAATGATTCGTCCTCACTTTTGACTCCGGTAAGTCGCCTTTCTGCGTCTAACCTGAAGGTGATTCAGGGTGTTATTAGCACCCTTCCAGCAGACACTACAATTCAAAACATGAAAGAGAGCGGTGTGATGGTAACCGCGGATAACAAACGCTTACTGGTGTCTCTGCTACCGCTTACCGACTCCGACTATTTCATCTTGTTCGTGCGCGATATATCGGCCATGATCAGCGCCGTAAACGACTACCAGAACCGGGTTATTGGCACCGCCGTGTTGTTGTTTATCGTGTTCACCGCCATCTTGCTGATGATGATTCAGCAATACCGGATTAAATTGCTCAAACTGGCAGACCGGTTACCGCTGCTAGCAGAACATCGGTACGACGAGTTTGCGATGCGCAGCAGCCACCAAAAGCGATGGGAAAAGAAAATACTCCCTGATGAACTGGACTTACTGGAAGCCACGGCAAGTAATCTCGCCAGGCAGCTTGAAGAACAAGAGTCTAAACTCGCGGCGTCATCACAACAGCTGGAAAATATGGCTATGTTCGATAGCCTCACCGGCTTGCCCAACCGCACAATGATGACCTTTCAGATTGAAAAGCAAATTGTTACTGCGACCCGCGAACTTAAAATGGCAGCCTTGCTGTTTCTCGATTTGGACGACTTCAAAAAAGTAAACGATAGTCATGGTCACAATGTGGGTGATCAGTTAATTATTGCTGCTGCTGAAAGAATCGTAGAGGCAGTAGACGATGCAGGCTTTGTCGGACGGTTCGGCGGTGACGAATTTGTTATTTTGTTAAACGGCGTTACCGCAAAGTCGAAGGTGGAATCTTTCGCGCATACGGTGCTTTCAAAATTTGAAACGCCTATTCAGGTAAACGAACTACAGTTCTACGTTTCCGCCAGCATAGGTGCAGCCACAACCACCCAGTCAGACATGTCGGCGATGGAATTATTCCGGCACGCAGACATTGCCATGTATGAAGCGAAGGCAAAAAATGGTGGTGGCTTTAAACTTTATGATTCGTCGATGAACGCAAAGGTTATGCGCAAAGTAGAACTGGAGCGGGAAGCCCGGGAGGCTCTGCGAGAGCATCATTTCAGTTTGGCTTTACAGCCACAAATAGACATCGAAACCCATCGGCTGAGAGGATTTGAAGCACTGATCCGCTGGTCGCATCCCATCAAAGGTGCCATTTCTCCCGGCGAATTTATTCCGATGCTGGAGAGTACGCCGTTTATGCTGGAACTCGATTATTGGGTTCTTAATCGTTCTTTGCGTATTCTAAGCGAATTGCGTATGGCGGGATATCCCGACCTTAAAATAGCCATCAACATGTCTGCGGCCCAGTTTACCGATAACTCCTTGCCGGCGTATCTCAAAGAACAGTTAGACACCTTCGAGATCCCGCCAGATATGGTGGAGCTGGAACTCACAGAAACAGCGTTAGTCTCTGATATGGACCTGGCGGTTACTGTGTGCCTGGCGCTGCAGGAAATGGGCTGTCTTGTGGCCATGGATGATTTTGGCACCGGCTACTCCTCCCTGAGCTACCTCAAAGAATTGCCTGTGAATGTGGTAAAAATTGACCAGGGTTTCATACGCGGCATGCTGGATAACCCCGAAGATGCCAATATCGTCGAATCGACTATTGCATTAGTGCGAAGTTTAGGTAGAACGGTCATCGCTGAAGGTGTGGAAACACATGAGCAGTTTTCCATGCTTGGGCAGTTTCAGTGTCATCAGGCGCAAGGTTACCTGATTAGCCGACCCATTCCCGAAAATCAGCTGTGGGAACGGTTGAATGAAGCGGTAAGCGATGGGGTTTGGATTGGCGCATTAGATAGCCAAACACTGACGCCACAGCATCAGTTTGTGTTTTGATATTCAGCAGATAAATTTCATTCCCGCCCAGGTGTGGCGATATCTTTACATTGCCGGGTAACGCCGGTGAACCCTTATAAACCAAAGGCTGTACCCAACATATCCCATTCATTAGAATACGTGTTTTCGACGACGGAGAGAAACATGACACAGGCGTTTATCACGCATTTGCAACAGCAGATCGATGAAGTAAAACAAGAAGGTCTGTATAAAAGTGAGCGAGTAATCACTTCGCAGCAGCAGGCCGATATTGCTGTGGATGATGGCAGTGAGGTTATCAACTTCTGTGCGAACAATTACCTCGGACTGGCGAATCATGACGACCTGATCGCAGCGGCAAAAGAAGGCCTCGACAGTCACGGTTTTGGCATGGCCTCAGTGCGCTTTATCTGTGGTACCCAAGATATTCACAAACAACTTGAAACTAAAATCAGTGATTTTCTCGGTACCGAAGACACCATTTTGTATCCGTCGTGCTTCGACGCCAATGGCGGTTTGTTTGAAACCTTATTAGGCCCGGAAGACGCCATCATTTCTGATGCATTGAACCATGCCAGCATCATCGACGGTGTTCGACTGTCAAAAGCGAAGCGCTATCGGTATGCCAATAACGACATGGAAGCGCTGGAAGAACAGCTTAAGCAAGCCGTAGCCGATGGTGCACGATTCAAAATTATCGCCACCGACGGTGTGTTTTCTATGGATGGCGTAATCGCAAACCTCAAAGGTGTGTGCGAGCTTGCTGACAAATACGACGCCATGGTGATGGTGGATGACTGCCACGCTACCGGCTTCCTGGGTGAAAATGGCCGCGGTAGCCATGAGTACTGCGATGTAATGGGTCGCGTAGATATCATCACCGGTACGTTAGGTAAAGCCCTGGGCGGTGCTTCAGGCGGCTACACCTCAGGTAAAAAAGAAATTGTTGAGTGGCTGCGTCAGCGTTCGCGCCCTTATCTGTTCTCTAATTCCGTTGCGCCCCCAATCGTGTCTGCCTCGTTGAAAGTGTTCGATATGATGGCCGATGGTCACGCATTGCGTGAGCAACTGTGGAAAAACGCCGTACATTTCCGCACTCGCATGGAAGAAGCCGGATTTACTCTGGCAGGGAAAGATCATGCGATTATTCCTGTGATGCTGGGCGATGCCCGTCTGGCCAGCGAAATGGCCGATAAGATGTTGAAGAAAGGCATTTATGTGGTTGGTTTTTCTTATCCGGTGGTGCCGAAAGGACAAGCGCGTATCCGTACGCAGATGTCTGCCGGTCACACCATTGCGCACGTAGATAAAGCAGTAGATGCCTTTATCGAAGTGGGCAAAGAGCTTGGAGTTATTTAAATGAAGTCACTGGTTAAAGCGCACCGCGAACCGGGGATCTGGCTGCAGGACACCCCTGAGCCGGAAGTGGGTCACAACGACCTGCTGATTAAAATTCGTAAAACCGCCATTTGCGGTACCGACATGCACATCTACAACTGGGACGAATGGTCGCAAAAAACCATTCCAGTTCCCATGGTGGTTGGCCACGAGTACGTAGGCGAAGTCGTAGGGATGGGCCAGGAAGTAGCCGGGTTTAAAATTGGCGATCGTGTATCTGGTGAAGGTCATATTACTTGTGGTCATTGCCGTAACTGTCGTGCCGGTCGTCGCCATCTGTGTCGCAATACCGAAGGCGTGGGCGTAAACCGCGCGGGTGCATTTGCTGAATACCTGGTGATCCCGGCGTTCAATGCGTTTCGTATTCCAGATAATATCAGCGATGATATGGCGTCTATCTTCGACCCGTTTGGTAATGCCGTACACACTGCGCTGTCTTTTGATTTGGTTGGTGAAGATGTGCTGATCACCGGTGCTGGCCCTATTGGTATTATGGCGGCTGCTGTGGCGAAACACGTTGGTGCACGTCATGTGGTGATCACCGATCTCAACCCGTACCGTCTGGCGCTGGCTGAGAAAATGGGAGCTACCCGAGCGGTGAACGTCGGCACAACGTCATTGTCTGATGTTATGAAAGAGCTGGGCATGACCGAAGGCTTCGATGTGGGGCTGGAAATGTCTGGTGTACCGGTGGCCTTCCGCGACATGCTCGACAAGATGAATAATGGTGGAAAGGTTGCTATGCTGGGCATTCCGCCAACCGATGTGGCGGTAGACTGGAACCAGGTGATCTTTAAAGGTCTGACGATCAAGGGTATTTATGGTCGTGAGATGTTCGAAACCTGGTACAAAATGGCCAGTCTGTTACAAAGTGGCCTGGATATTTCGCCCATTATTACGCATCAGTTTGGTATCGATGAATTCCAGCAAGGATTCGACACCATGGGCTCCGGGCAATCAGGAAAAGTTATTCTTAATTGGTAATTAGCATGTCAGATTTTCAGCATATCAGTATTCAGGATGCGGCGGACAAACTCGAAGAGTTTGCTGTCGTTGATATTCGCGACCCGCAATCTTTCTCTATGGGCCATATGCCCGGTGCGTTGCATCTGAGTAACGATAACTTCGCTGAATTTCTTAATAACACCGCCGAAGAAAAGCCGGTGCTGGTGGTGTGCTATCACGGTGTAAGTAGCCAGCAGGCGGCCACCGTGATCGCCCAGCAGGGTTTTAAAAATGTTTACAGCATGGACGGTGGCTTCGAAAGCTGGAAACTGTCTCAACAGGTGGTGACAGAATAAGCGTGAGCACTCCATTAATCGCCATCAACAACGAAAGTTATGCTCACCTTCTTGCCAATTACCTCACTAGTCAGCAATTAATTGCCCACGTACTGCCCTCTCAAAAAGAGGGGGAGTACGTAATCGTGCTGGAAGACGATGCAAAGGTGGAAGACGCAAAGGCAATTTGCGAGGAATTCCTTCGTCAGCCGCGTCATCCTAAGTACCAACAGGCGGCCTGGGAAAGTGGCGAGCAAGTCGCACTGCATCCATCCCGCACGAATAATCTCAAAATTGGCAACTTGATGAACTGGGCAAAAGAAGCTCCTCTTGCGGCTTCCGTACTGTTCATCTGTACCCTGGTTTATGCCCTTTCCTGGCTCGGCTTTTTTGGTTACGTCGAGCAATATCTGAAGATGCAGCCTTTTGGCCAGTTGCAACAAACCCATGAATACTGGCGTTTGATTACGCCCGCGTTTATTCACTTTTCCGCGATACACTTTATTTTTAATGTGCTGTGGTGGAGCATGATAGGCAGCCAGATCGAGCGCATATTTGGCTTTACTATGTTGCTGGTGGTTTTCCTGGTATCGGCCGTAGCGTCTAATCTCGCTCAAGCGATTGTAAGTGGTCCTGCATTCGGTGGGTTGTCGGGTGTGGTGTATGCCGTGCTGGGGTTTGCCTGGTGGATTGGCTGGCTGAAGCCGAGCTGGGGGTTATACATTCCCAAATCCATCGTGATTTTCATGCTGATATGGTTAGTGCTGGGTTATACCGACGTGCTGTGGGTAAATATGGCGAACACGGCGCACACCGTGGGGCTGATAAGTGGCTGCTTAATTGCCGCGGTTTTAGCGCTTGGCGCAGGCAGACGTAAACCTGCCTGAGCCGTTGCTCATAGTCGTATTAGCTGTGATACAGATACTTGGTGAAGATAACGTCTTTCACAATGGGCGCGCCGGTTTCTTTACGCATGTGATCTTGTAATGCTTTTAAAATTGCCTGCCGGATATCTTCACGTCCGGTAAGCGATTTCACTTTATCTTCAGGTTGCTGACCAAAAATTTCTATGGTGGTGGCGCGCAATAGCGGCAAGTGATGTTCAGCTATTTCCAGTACATCAACGCTATCTATCATCAATTCTACGGTTACACGAACAAAGCCCAGTTTCTTCGACGATGTGCCAATGTAATTGGTAATGATATCCGGCTCTAAGCTCAGGTAACCAAAGTTTGGTGCGTCTTGTGCGTGAGAAGAAAAACTGAGCAGGCTACACAGAAGTGATATCGTAGCTAACAATCGCAGTGATAATTTTTTCATAAGATTCAATATCGTACCGATAGATGGCGTTGTTTAAGTCTTATTTAGTGTAGCAAAAGGCGGAAAATAAACACTCAATAAAAAGGCTACAATAAGTATCTTTGTGAGAGGTTTTGGGCTATCGGATATACCAATGCTAAGATACGGCCTTCCGATTTTCAGGTGAACAGGCATTGCAACAGGGTTTTTCGTTTCCAATTGGGCTGGATGTAGTCTGGGAACCACTTTCACGTTATCCCCACTTACCCAGTCATATTCGCAGCTGGCTGCAGGATAGCGGTTCACTGACTGATCGCATTGAAAGTGCGTGTAGCGTTTTTAATTTAACTCTTATTGGTGAAGGTGAGGCGCAATTACATGCTTGTGAACGTCAAAGCCTTCGCATTAACGCCACCGACAATCATACGGTTCGCGAGGTATTGCTGTGTGGCGATGAACGTCCGTGGGTGTTCGCGCGCTCGGTTATTCCTCCTGAGCTCATGTCTTCTGAGTTTAACCAACTGGGTGAAGAGCCCCTGGGGCGCCGACTGTTTAACGATGCCCGATTCAGACGCGGCGAGTTCGAGGTTTGCCGCATTCGACATACTGCCTTCACACCTGAAATAGAATTGCCGCTGTGGGGGCGTCGGTCAGTTTTTTATTTTCAGCAGCACGCTTTATTGGTGGCAGAGTTGTTTCTTCCTGCATCGCCTTTGTATCAAACGGATAGTTAATTATGTCTCTCGAGTTGTCATTCAGTAACTGGCGCGCCTACATGCAGCTTACCCGCCTGGATAAACCCATCGGCATTTATTTGCTGCTGTGGCCGACGATCTGGGCGTTAGTCATCGCCGCAGACGGTTTACCCAGTTTGGGCATTACGCTGATATTTATTGCTGGTGTGGTGCTAATGCGCTCTGCAGGATGCGTCATTAACGACTACGCCGACAGAAAAGTGGATGGCAGTGTAAAACGCACAAACGCACGGCCATTGGTGTCGGGCACGGTAACTGAACGGGAGGCGCTGCAATTGTTCGCCTTGCTGGTGGGCTTATCGTTTATTCTGGTGCTCATGTTGAATTGGCAGACCATTGCCTTGTCGGTTGTGGCGCTATTTCTGGCGGCCAGTTATCCGTTTATGAAGCGATATACGCACATGCCGCAAGCGGTATTGGGGGCTGCATTTGGCTGGGCGATCCCCATGGCGTTTGCCGCCATTCAGGGCTCAGTGCCGCTGGAAGGTTGGTTGCTATTTATTGCAAATCTTACCTGGACCATTGCGTACGACACGTATTACGCCATGGTCGACCGCGATGACGACCTAATCGTAGGCATAAAATCATCGGCTATCTTATTTGGTCAGTACGACAGATTGATCATTGGCGTGCTGCAGGGGATCACACTGATATTGCTGTTCACCATTGCCCAGTGTTTAGCATACGGTTGGCCGGTGTACTTTGCGCTGGTGGCGTGCGCGCTGCTGTTTGCCTTTCAGTCTTACGAAACCCGTGAACGGGAGCGCATGGCCTGCTTCAAAGCCTTCTTAGATAACCATTACGTAGGATTGGTTTTTGCGGTGGGGTTATTGATGGACAGAATTGCATTGGCAGTAATGTAAGCCAAAACGGTGAAGAACATTGATAGCGCTGTTACCGGTTTGTCCGTTTCGGCAACAGCGCTCGGAGTCTTATTCTTTCGGCAACGCGCTTTGCTTTTCTTCCAAGGCCGCTAATCGCGCTTCCATCGCTTCTAGCTTTTCACGCGTTCGGATCAGCACCTGACTTTGAATGTCGAACTCTTCCCGGGTAACCAGGTCCAGTTTGCTCAGTTGCGCCTGCAAAACCTGCTTAACACGGGCCTCGGCACCTTCTGCCATATTGCGTACGCCTGGTGGCACAGCATCAGAAATTTGTTTGGCGATTTCTTCGAGTTTTTTCGGATCAAGCATAGTATTTCCTTTATAATGCGCATCATCGCGACTTTGTGTTTCATATTCTAAATAGATGCGACACACATGCAATTAAAAAACCGTCATTCTCTCAACCCCGTAGCTCGCTCCCACTGAATATGAAGTTAAACGACGCTCAACAATCTGCCGTGACGTATGTTTCCGGACCTTGTCTGGTTCTGGCTGGTGCCGGTAGTGGTAAAACCCGCGTAATCACCAATAAAATTGCCCATCTGGTGCGCGAGTGCGACTTGCCTGCCCGGCAAATCGCAGCGGTAACCTTTACCAACAAAGCTGCCCGGGAAATGAAGGAGCGGGTGGGGCAAACCCTGGGTAAGCAGGAAGCCCGCGGTCTGAAAGTGTGTACGTTTCACACCCTCGGTCTAACCATTATTAAAGCGCACGTTAAAGAGCTTGGCCTGAAACCAGGCTTCTCGCTTTTTGACGACAAAGACTCGACTGCGCTGCTGAAAGACCTCACCGAAGATACGATTGACGGCGACAAAGACCAGTTGAGCATGCTGCAAAGCTGCATTTCCAACTGGAAAAACGATCTGCTTCTGCCCGATGCGCTGGCGAAGAAAGCCACCAGTGCCGGTGAACGGGAATTTGCCGAAGCGTATCGTCACTATCAGAATCACCTGCGGGCCTATAACGCATTGGATTTTGATGATCTCATTTTGCTGCCAACCTTGTTGCTGAAAACAAACGAGAGCGTACGACTGAAATGGCAGAGCAAAATTCGCTATTTGCTGGTGGACGAATATCAGGATACCAACACCAGCCAGTATGAACTGGTGAAGCTGCTTGTTGGCGAACGGGCACGGTTTACCGTGGTTGGCGACGACGACCAGTCGATATATTCCTGGCGAGGTGCCAGACCACAGAACCTGCATTTACTACAAGAAGATTTCCCCAAACTGAATGTTATTAAGCTGCAGCAAAACTACCGTTCATCCGGCCGTATTCTGCATTGCGCCAACATACTCATTCAGAACAATCCCCATTTATTCGATAAAACCCTGTTTTCAGAAATGGGCTACGGTGAACCGCTCCGCGTGTTGTCGGCAAAGAACGAAGAACACGAAGCCGAGCGGGTTGTGGCTGAGCTTATCGCACATAAATTCATGAACCGTACGTCGTTCAAAGACTACGCCATTCTGTATCGGGGTAATCACCAGAGCCGCTTGTTTGAAAAGTTACTGATGAGTAACCGTATTCCTTATCGCATCAACGGTGGGATGTCGTTCTTTGGCCGCACCGAAGTAAAAGACATCATGGCGTACCTGCGCCTGCTGGTGAATCAGGATGACGACAATGCCTTTTTGCGCGTGGTAAATACGCCTAATCGGGGTATTGGTCGTGCCACGTTAGAAAAGTTGGGTAACTTTGCTAATCAGGTGGGCATTTCGTTATTCGCCGCTACCACCCATTCCGGGCTATCTGGCGTGTTAGGTGAGTCTGCCTATCAGCGCGTTGCCGGTTTTGGACGCTGGGTTGTGGAAACCTCTGATAACGTTGTGCGTGGCGACAGTAAAGCCGTATTGCGAGACATGATTCGCTCTATGCAGTACGAAGAGTTTCTGTACGAACACAGCCCCAGCCCGAAGGCGGCTGAAATGGCCATGGCCAACGTAAGTACCTTATTCGGCTGGGTTACCGATATGCTGGAAGGGAACGACCTCGATGCGCCTATGACTATGCAGGAAGTGGTGAACCGCCTTATCTTGCGTGACATGATGGAGCGAGGCGAAGAAGACAGCGAAGCCGATCAAGTTCAGCTTATGACACTGCACGCCTCGAAAGGTCTGGAATTTCCGATTGTGTTTCTGGTGGGTATGGAAGAAGGTTTACTGCCGCACCAAAGCAGCATTGATGAAGATAACGTGGAAGAGGAGCGTCGCCTCGCTTACGTGGGCATCACCCGTGCTCAGCGCGAACTGATTTTCAGCCTGGCAAAGGAACGCCGACAGTTTGGCGAAGTCATCAATCCCGAGCCAAGCCGTTTTCTCTATGAATTACCCGTAGACGACGTGGTATGGGAAGAGAAAAAGGCGAAACCCACCGCCGATCAGCAAAAGAAAACCAACGAAGCCGGACTGGCCAGTTTAAAAGCCATGTTGGGGAAGAAGTAGTAAGCGCAGCGGTAGCAGGCTCAAATATCTGTGGCGCGGGCTTTAATTGTTGACCAATCCAGTTCAGATGACGGATTAGTTTTCAGCTTAGACAGGCGTGCATCTAATTCTTTCTGATGCTCTGAAGAGATTTCTATTTCAGATGAGTCGTCTTGCGCAACGGAATCCCAAATCTGTTGCACCAACGCTACTTTTTCGCTGGTAGATAATTTGCCGAATTTCACTCTGATAACTCCCGTTGCTGAATGATATCATTATATACCCAGATGCCTTTGTTTAAAAACTGACCTTTCGGGACGTTAATTAAAACTTACGCACTTTTTTGTCGTGTTACCTGTTGTGGCGAAGACAGGATCTTCCCTTGCGCATAATGACATTCAATTTCATTGAGCGCGTTGAGCTGCGCTTTGGCATTCACACCTTCAGCAATAACATCGAACTTAAGGTGCTCTGATATCAGCATGACCGACTGAATTAACTTAAGGTTGCGCTGAGAGCGGGGCAGAGACTTAACGAAACGGTGGTCTATTTTGATAAAGTCGAAGGGATAGGCAAACAAATAACTTAGCGACGCTAAACCGCTGCCGAAGTTATCCAATACGAGTGTTACACCTGCTCGTTTGAGCTTCTTAATGGCAGGCAGGATGTATTGCGAGCGGCGGTTCAAATCATTTTCGTCGAATTCAAAAACCAAGCGGCCGGGCTCAATACCCCATTGTGTTACCAGATCTAAGATTTTATTCACCAGTGAAGCCTGAAGCAGGTGATTTATCGAAACATTCACCGCAATCTTTCCAATTTCACCCGCCTGTTTAGCATCGTGTCTGATCAGCGAGCAGGCCTTATTCAACTGGTATAAATCGAGATCTAAAGTTAATCCACTGTGTTCAGCCACCCGTCTGAAGTTTTCTCTGTCTACCTTTCCATGTACCGGATGCACCCAGCGAACATACATTTCGTGGTACAGCACGGAATTGGCGCGAAGGTCGATGACAGGCTGCATATAACATTCGAATTCTTCATCGCGTAATGCACGGCGAAACTCGTTTTCGAGTTCAAGCTCTTCTATTAGCCGGTCGCGCATAGACTTATCAAACATCACAAAGCGACCGCGACCAATGGTTTTCGCTTGATACATAGCAGCATCGGCATCGCGAAGTACTTCATCGGCGGTGCGGTAGTAGGTTTCCAGATGGGCAATACCGATACTGGCCCCGCTGTACATCTCTTTACCATCGAGCACAAAGGGTTGAGAAATGGCTTCGATTATCCGCGAAGCAACATCTTCAACTACCTCAGCTTCCTCAAAGTTATCCAGCAGCACAACAAACTCATCGCCGCCCAGGCGAGCAAGCAGATCATGGCCCCGAATACACAGAGAAATACGATGCGCTACCTCTATGAGGAATTCATCTCCCGCGTGGTGACCCAATGTGTCGTTGATGGTTTTAAAACGGTCGAGGTCGATAAACAACACCGCAAACAAGTTATCCGGATAGCGCTGCTTGTTGGCAACGGCAAGCTCTAAACGACTAGCAAACATGGCGCGGTTTGGCAGGTCGGTAAGGCTGTCGTGATGCGCATCGTGAATGAGCTTTAACTCAATAACCTTACGCTCTTCAATCTGCTGCTTCAGATAAGAGTTCGTGGCGTCTAATTCTCTTGTGCGCTCTGCTACTTTTTCTTCTAGTAACGCATTGTATTGCTGAATCGCGTCGGTACTGCGTTTTCGGCCAATTGCCGCTGCAATGTGATGAGAAACGAAGCGCAATAACTCGAGATCTTTGCCTGTGTATTTGGCCAACTTACCGTAGGTCTGAATACCAATCACACCTGAAATTTTGCCATCAACAATGAGCGGCGAACCCAGCCAGGAGTTGGCACTTTTTAGCATTTTCTGAGCAGTGGATACATCCAACTCACCGCTTTCTGCCAGTTCGAGTACCCGGGGTGGATTAATCAGTTCGGTTTGCCCACTACGCAGTACAAATTCAGTAAGACCTAATCCTAACGGACGACGAGACACCGATTCGTTCATGGTGTCGCTGAAATACGGGAAGTCGAGGTGGTTGCCCGATTCATCAAGAATAGCGATATAGCAGTTCGGTGCGCTAATCAAACGCGCCAGAATATTATGAATGCTGGCGTAGAAGGCATCCATATCGCCTTCAAGATTGGCCGCAAGTTCGGATATCTCGTACAACGCCTGTTGTAGTGTTTCTATCCGTTGGCGCTCTAATATTTCTTCTTGAAGCTCATCGTTAATTGTACGAAGTTGTCGGGTTCTTTCGCGAATGGTGCGCTCTGTGAGCTCGCGGTTTTTCACTCGGTCTACCGTCGTCACAATGTGTTGCGATACAAACAAGAGTACTTCGAGATCTTCATCAGAGTAACTCACAGAACTATCGTAAGTTTGTACCACCATGGCACCAATAACCTGTGAACCCCGTTTCAGTGGAACACCGAGGAATTGATGAGGCGTAGCGCCTACCATGGAAACGCCAGTTTCGGCGGCGAAAGCAGCTTGATTTTCGCTTTCTAGAAATACGTGTCTGCCGGTGCGAAGAATATGGCCGGTAATCCCGTCCATCAGGGATTCAGCAGGAATTTGTTTGATTGTCTGTTCGTCGAACTCGTCAACAAAGTAAGCAAAATCAATAAGGTTTGCTTCTTTTTCGTAAAACGCAACGAAGAAGTTATCTGCGATCATAAAGTCGCCGATAATTTCGTGAATGGCTGGATAAAGGCGACTAAGATTACTTACCGAACTGGCTAGTTCAGCAATATCGAATAGTGCTTTTTGTACTCGTTCCGCACGTTTGTACTTATCAGTGAGTTGCTGTAACTGCGGAATAAGTTCCCGAAGCTCCTCTTCTGACAACTCATACTTCGTTGACTTTGAAGACATCAGATTTGTGTCGCTTTATTATAGATTTTTTATTTTCGACAATAAATTAACCGATCTGTATTAAAAACGCTACTTAATGAGACAAAATTGCGGTGAACGGGCTAGAAATGCCGTGTTCAGGTATGCTAAGGAATACCCGACAGCCTGTGGTGAAAACTGTCGGGGCTATAGAAGGTGTTAAATGCCTTCAATCATGTATTCGATGGTCGCTTTGATGTCGTCATCGCTACAATCTGTACACGTGCCTCTTGGTGGCATGGCGTTAATGCCATTAAGTGCATTTTGCCAAATACCGTCCAGGCCACGTTCGTCTAAACGAGGCTGCCAGTCTGCGGCGTTATTAGCGCGCGGCGCACCCATCAAACCCGATGCGTGACACATTGCACACGCGCCGTTAAAAATTTCTTCCGGAGTACGTGCCTTTGCTGTGGTTGCTGCTGCAGTTTGTGCACCCGCAACATTTAATTCGCCATAGGGCTTTGTTCTTTCTTTAATCGCTTCATCTGACATTTCCTGTGCATGAGCAGTGCTCAAACCCAGCGAAACAGCCATAGCTATCAATGCTTTAACTTTCACTTTTGTCTCCAGGCAACGGTCTTAAAGTCTGTAATTGACTGATTATAGCGGTTAAAAAGTCTCCGACAACATTTTGAACATAAATACCTACAAAAATTGTGTGAAATAGCGTTAATAATGATTGATGTCATAAATTATCGCGATCTTTATGTTACAGATATCGTATAGCATACGATGGTGTTAATTAGGGCGCGCACTTTAGTTGAATACGGTGTGAATACTGTTTATTCTGCCTGCTTTAAGCGCTAAATGTAGTATAACCCGGTACTGGAAGTGATGAATTATTGTTCGAAATGCATGGATGCTGAATGCAGCTCTACCTTGGCGCGTGTTAGTGCATTAAGGGACTGTTGTTGTGAGTGAACAGCAAATAGCGCCCAACCGGCCTACCGCACACAAGTTTAAGCCCACTAATACCGAAGCTACTTCGCCATTCGGCTTCTTCTTGCTTTGTGTTTATACCGCGCTGGTATTTATTCGCCCCCATGAATGGCCATTTCTGGAGATAGAATTTCCGATACTACGGACTATTCTGATTACCACCTTTGTTGCTTATATTGCTTTTTTAAGACCCAAAGTCTGGGACATCCAGTGCACTATCCTTGTACTACTGTTTTTCTCCATGATGTTGTCAGAGTTCAGGGCCGGTCGCTTTCTCAGTGATATGACACCAGTTATTGACTGGGTAAATTCAAATATTATTCCCTTTATCTTATTTGTGGGTTTCCTGGTATCGCTGAAGCGTCAGCGAATCATAATGATTATTTCACTAGTGGCATGTTTGGTGATGATTCATCAAGCGTGGAGTCAACTGGCAGATCCATTAGGTCAAGGTTGGGCAGAAGCCGCCGTATATCGCTACGACAGCGCAGATGAACTGCAGCAGGTTAGGTATATAGGTATCTTCAACGACCCAAACGACATGGGTATGTTCCTCATCATGAATCTGCCTTTTGCCGCGTATTTCTTTGTTACTGGTAAAGGTGGTTTTTCTAAGCTTATTTCGGCCAGTGTGTTCGTGTTACTACTAGTAGGGGTCTACTGGACTGGTAGCCGCGGTTCGATGATAGGTGCTTTTGCTGTTTTCTTTGCGTTCTTTTATATAAAGTTTGGCAAAATTGTATCGGTATTGCTTGGAATACTAGCTATACCCGCAGGCTTTATCGCAATGATGTCTTTCCGATCCATCGACGCTAAAGATGCCAGTGCTATGGATCGTTTAACCGCTTGGTATGAAGGTATCCAAATGGTTAAGTACCGGCCCCTGTTCGGGTTTGGTAAAAATCGCTTTCTTGAATATCACTCAAAGGTGGCGCACAACTCTTTTGTGACCATCATGTCTGAGCTTGGCGTAATTGGTTATACGCTGTGGATGGCATTTTTCATTTTTATATTTTATATGCTGTTCCGAATTCGCCGTATGCCGGATATTCCGGGAGAAGCAGGTCAGAGTCTTCGTCAGGAAAAAACACTAAGCTTGTATATGGCAGTGTCGATGCTGGGCTTTGCGGTAACGGCGTTCTTTATTAGCCGTAGTTATGCCATGTTCTTCTATATTTTTGCGGCGGTTGTTTCTGCATCTTTTTATCGTTTAAGACACAAATATCCGGAACTGCCACTGGCATTTACCAGAAAGGATATAACACGCGTCATCGGCTTGAGTCTATTAAGCCT
>Ga0208204_100155_pt1 | contig 27310 bp, 28 predicted proteins | sample DeeseametaMP2252_FD_184173 | JGI IMG/M metagenome (GOLD analysis project Ga0208204, IMG submission 184173) | Marine microbial communities from the Deep Pacific Ocean - MP2252 (SPAdes) | ecosystem: Environmental > Aquatic > Marine > Oceanic | place: West of El Salvador, Pacific Ocean | collected...
CACCGATACCGCATCTAATCCCCATTTATCGGTTTCAAACGGATTGCCACCAATAGATGCAGTGGCATCACTGTAAAACAGCACATCGTAGCGCTGACAGATTTCACCTAAATGCTCAAGTGGTTGCAACATGGTAGTAGAGGTGTCGCCCTGAACCACGGCCAACACTTTTGGACGGATCTCACGAATAGCCGCTTCGATTTGCTCCGGCGCGAATACTTCACCCCAGGCGGTTTCGATGGTGTGTACTTCTGCACCTGCACGTTCTGCAATTTCAGCCAAAAGATGACCGAAACGCCCAAAAACCGGCACCAGTACTTTATCGCCTGGCTCGATACACGACACCAACACCGCTTCAATACCGGCGCGAGACGTACCATCAACCAGCAACGTTTGCTTGTTGTTGGTGTTGAACACCTGGCGATACAGCGCCATGACTTCATTCATATAGCCAGTCATTACCGGGTCGTACTGACCTACAAGTTGTGTCGACATAGCCTGCAATACACGGGGATAGCAGTTGATTGGGCCGGGACCCATGAGCAAACGCGGGGGGAGAGATAGCGGTTTCATTGATATTCCTAGAGTAGAGATTGGGCAAGCATGCGCACACCCGTGATGATAAGAACCACTGCAAACACTTTTTTGAGTACGGCGGCATTGAGCTTGTTAGCAATGGCGGCGCCCACGGGAGCAAACAAAACCGTTAACGGTACGATGCAGGCAAAGCCAAGTAGATTGACTAATCCGTAGGTGGCAAACGGGGCATCTGCCGGTCGCTCACCAACGATTAACATGGTCAGGGCGGCAGGCAAAGAGATGATAAGCCCAACCGCTGCGGCAGTGCCTACTGCACGGTGGGCGGGATAATTGCAAAATGTCAGCGAGGGCACGGTAAGAGTACCGCCGCCAATGCCAACCATACTGCTGAAAAAACCGATACAGGTGGCCATGATTCCCTGACCTGTTTTGCCCGGTAAACCATCGCGGATAGCAGTTTTCTTTCCGATGAGCATGTTTAGCGCAGACAACGTGGCGATGGTACCGAACAACAAGGTAAGCCACTGACCGTCGATGCGAGTTACCACCGTGCTACCGGCCAATACGCCGATGAGGATAAACACGGCCCAGAACTTTAAAAGCTCGCCGTCTACATTGCCTTTTTTCTTGTGCGCCATGATTGAACTGACAGACGTGGGCACAATGGTCGCGAGTGATGTGGCGGTGGCGACTACCATGGCAGTGTCGGCACTGATCCCCAGCGCCTGAAATAGAAAGAACAACACCGGCACGATAACAATGCCGCCGCCAACACCGAGCAGGCCAGCCAGCAACCCGGCAAAAACGCCGGTTCCCATCATGGCCAGAATAATGTTCAGATTTTCACTGATAAATTCCAAGTCTTTATTCCTCTTCGTCGGATGGCATGGCAACAGCAAAAGCCTTGCCGTCGCTTCGTGGGTCGGTAGCGGCTTCCGTTGAGCCATCGGCATGGCGCACAACCGCGCCGGCGTGTCCCATCAATTCGTTGCAAGCATCGACCACTACCATGTCGTGCCCTTTTGCTAACAGCGCTTCGCCAACGTAATCATTAACGTCACGTTCAACTTTCAGGTTATGACTCACATCTCCCCAGGTACGACCCAACAACCAACGACCAAGCGCAATGGAACGGTCTAACGGTTTGTCATGATATACATGGCGGGCAAACACAGCAGCCTGGGTTTGCGGTTGTCCTTCACCGCCCATGGTGCCGTAACTGATCCTGCGTCCGTCATTCAGCTCTGCAAATGCGGGGTTAAGGGTATGAAACGGGGTCATGCCCGGCTGTAAATACTGGTTACTGTTTTCGTCTAACGAAAATGAGATACCGCGATTGTTCCAGACAATGCCTGTAGAAGGGCTTACCACGCCACTGCCAAACTCCCAGTAAAGCGACTGAATGTAGCTCACCATTCTGCCTTCGCTGTCGCAGGCGCCCATCCAGATGGTATCGCCTGGTTTCGCCACATGTGGCCATGGCAATGCGTTATCGATATCGATATTCGCTCTCATCTCAGCAAGTGATGCCGGGCTTAATAAGGTTTGTAAATCGATATCCAGACGAGCCGGATCGGTAACATACTGGTTGCGTTTAATGAATGCCTGCTTAGTGCACTCGATAAGTAAGTGCACCATGTCGGCATCGTCAGTGCCTAAGCGCCATACTTGGTCATAAAGTGCGAGGGTTAGCAAAGAGGCAATACCCTGTGTGGGCGCAGGCAGGTTGTACAAGGTGCCTTTTGACGTTGTAACAGACAATGGCTCAACAATTTTCGCTTCATATTGCTGAAAGTCTGCCAATGTGATCGGTGAGCCCGCGGCGGCCAGGTCGGCAGCAAGGCGTTCAGCAATATCACCCTGATAGAAATCATCCAGGCCCCGTTCAGCGAGATGCTTCAATGTTGCCGCGAGGAGAGGCAATTTTACGATTTTACCTTTCTTTAATGGCTTTTCTTTGATCAGGAATTGCCCAAAGGCTGGATCGTGTCCCAAATCGTCAAAGGTTTTAAAGCTTGCGTCTGACATACTCTGGGTGACTTCGATGCCCCAGGTTGCCTGATTAATTGCTGTATCGAGTAAGGTAGCCAGTGGCAATGGGCTCTGCCAGCCTGCACTGATTTCCAGTGCCTTCTGCCAGCCTGCGACTGCCCCCGCCATGGTCAGTGCGGCTTTGCCGCCTCGGCTGGGAATGACATCATCACCTTGGTAAAATTCTGCTGTTGCGCCTTTTGCAGCAACACCAGCGGCATTAATGCCAACAGGCTTTTTACCTGGTTCGCTGATCAGCCAGAAGCCGTCACCGCCTAAGCCATTCATATGCGGATATTCCACCGCAATAGAGGCGGCAGCCGCGACCATCGCTTCAATCGCTGTGCCGCCTTTCTCAAGAATATTATTACCTACCTGCGCGGCAGCGTAGTGGGGCGCAGTAAAGCCAATAACCGGTTTATTATTCATTATCATTATCATTATCATTATTTCCATATAGGGTCTTTGCCAGACGGATCAGGGTCTTATCGCTGCCCCTTGGCCCTAGCAGCGAAAAGCCGCAAGGCGCACCGTCAAGTGTGAGTGCTGGAATGTGTAATTGCGGGCAACCGCTGAGTCCTGCTAACGACGTCAAAGCCAGCAGCTTGCTGCGATAGTCTGCCAGTTCTTCAGCATTGGCGTCTATCAATGGTGCCAGGCCGGGGGTGGTAGGGATCAGCAGAATTTGATTTTCAACCAGGTTGTTGAACCATTCAGAGAACGCCGTGCGTTGTTCCTTCGCGGTGGCGATTTCGTCGTTAGTCAATGCTTCGCAGCTGTTAAGACGCAGTTGAATATCATCTGCGATGTTTGGTTTTGTCGTGCTCAGCCAGTTGCCATGCTGCTGCCAAATTTCGCTGCCCTGTAAAATTCTGAACATGTCGCCAGTGGGCCAGTTACCGAATGCAGGAGAGCAGGCGCCACCTAAGAGCTCTGAATGCTGTGATTGGCTTTGCGCCCACCATGTCTGAATAAGCTCACCGTGGGCTGCCATTGCAATTAAGTTATCGACTTTTACTACAGGCAGTGTGGCAGAGTCAGTTTGTGCGGGAAGTAATACTTCCATGGTGTGGGTCAGCGTCGTTAAATCTTTAGTGAGTACACCAACGGTATCGAAGCTGGGGGCCAGTGCTACCATGTTATCCATAGCGATAACGCCGTGAGTCGGGCGCAGACCGAATAAACCCTGATAACTGGCCGGCACACGAATTGAACCACCTGTATCGGTACCCAATCCGATATCCGCCAGTTGCATAGAAACTGCCACAGCCGAGCCAGAACTCGACCCACCGGGTATACGATCAGGGGTAACCGGGTTAAGAGGCATGCCGTAGTGTTTATTCTGCCCGTTTAAACTATATGCCAACTCATCGGTAATGGTTTTTCCTACAAAACGTGCGCCATTTTCCAGTAGCGTCGTTACCACTGACGCGGTTTCAGATGGGATGTCATGAGATGCTAACCAATCAGGGTTGCCCGCAGCCGTGGGAATACCCGCAATGTGAAACAGATCTTTTACCGCCAAGCGATAACTTGCCAGTGGCACGGCACTGTTTTTCGGCGCATCCAGCGAGGGCGCATGGAGCTTTTGTTGAAAAGCCATAAACGGATTATTCGTCGTTTGCATGACGTGAAGTTGCCTGTGAGAAAAACCATGGGGTAGGGCTCTATGAAACAATCGTTTCATGAACCTGTCAAGGGAAACGGCTGCCATAGGCAACAATTTTTCCCATCGTTCAGGATGATAGCCACTATATATGTTATGAATTTGTAAAACATTGCTGCACTGCAGTATGGTTCATCCATGAGTCTGCCACTTTTCTTCCAGATAAAGCGCTCATCTTTTGTGGGTAAGACAACGGTTTTTAACTTTGGAGTAATAAAGATGACACTGAAAAAAGGCTTTAAAACGCTTTTACAGGAAGCAGAAGCACAAATAGACACAATGAGTGCGAGTGAAGCGAATGAAACGGTTTACCGAGCCGATGTGGTGCTGGTGGATATCAGAGACGTGCGCGAGCTTGAACGGGAAGGTCAAATCCCAGGCGCCATTCACGCGCCTCGGGGTATGCTTGAGTTCTGGGTCGATCCTGAAAGTCCGTATTTCAAACCCGTTTTCGGCGGTGGCAAGAAATTCGTGCTTTACTGTCAATCCGGTTGGCGCTCTACGCTAGCCACTGCCACATTGCAAAATATGGGGTTTGACGACGTTGTGCATATCGAAGGCGGCTTTGACGCCTGGAAACAAGCAAGACTACCCGTAGAACCTTACACCCGCTAATCGTCAGCGATAAAAAAACGGAGCTCGATGCTCCGTTTTTGTTCAATTTGGCTCACGCCTCTATAAAGTTATTATTCAGAAAGGCTTCTTCTTCCCGGGTTGACGACCGGCCTAGCGCCTCATTCCGTTGTGGATAGCGACCAAACTGCAACAATAACTCCCGGTGCTCTTGCTCGTATTCAAACTGCAGCTCAAGACCATCAATATTGAACAATTCCATTGCCATATCATGAATCGCTAACGATTCAGAATGCATGAAGGGCATAAATAGAAAAGTTTTCTGTTTTACGGTAAGTGCTTTGTCTGCCTCAACCCTCAGGGCTTCCTGAGATAACGCCAGTGCCATTTTATCGCACTCAAATGCTTTAGCTGAGCCGCGATACATGTTGCGAGAAAATTGGTCGAGGACGATAATTTCAGCCAGTCTACCTGAAGGCGTTGCACGCCAAGGCCACAGTTCGCACTGCGCCGCAGCCGCATGCACTTTTCCAAATCGTGAGCGGATAAGATTATCTAATCCCTCATCGGCACGGAACCACTGCCCGGGATCTAACTCTTCAAACCAAAAAGCCAGAACGCTTGACGCTTCTTCCAGAGGGATAATTGATGTTTGCATAAAACTCCTGTGTATCACATCCATTGTGTTCAGGGAGGAATCAAAGTGAGGTTGAACCTGTTCAACATCGATAGATTCGTAGTCCATTACCCTAATATTGTCACAAAGGTCAAAAAATAATCAATAAGTATGGTCTTTTTTTTACGTGATTATACAAAAAAAGATTGATTAGTATGACTGCGAGAAAGGGATTAAGGTTCCAATTCATCGAGTTGGTCGTACATGGCGGCAATCTGGGTTGCTCGTCGAAGGGCTTGATCACCTAAACGTTCGAACACTTTATTTGCGAGGAAGGAAATTAGGCTCATTGGTGCAGCATAACTATCAAATGCACTTATTTGACCAGGATGGCAAATCAAAAGGTGATCAACTTTATTGCTATAAACTTGTCCGGTTGGGTCGGTAATGAGAATGGTGGTGTGGTCACTTAAGGCGTCCACAATACGTTTGAATATACGGGTACGACGACGAAAGCCAAGTAACACGACAACTTCGTTAGCCGGGATATCAATGAGATCTTCGCCTAGCGATTGGCCCGGTTGGGGCAACAGTCTAACTGTACTGCGGACCTGTTTTAACTGTTGACGAAAATGCAGCGCGATAGGATACGCGTTGCGGTAACCAATCAACGTAATACGCTGTGAATCTGCCAGTAACGACACCACTTGTTCTATTGTTTCAGGTTTCAGCCCCTCGAAAGTGAGCGCCAGGTTACGCATTTCTTGTTGAAAGTGGTCAGATTCTCCCTCACCCGTAGGCAATGGCAAGCCTTTTTCCCGCATCGACAGCATGGCATCTTTAACTTGCTGGTGAGAGTCGAAACCCAACTGACGAAAAAAACGGCTCACTGTTGCCTTCGACGTACCAGATAAACGTGCGATCTCTGCGGTGCTTTTGCTCACCAACGCAATAGGATGTTGCTGAATAAACGTTGCAATTTGCTGTGCAGAAGGTGAAAGAGAAGGGTACTGCTGCTCAATTAAACCCAGGAGATCGGTTTGCGAGGCCATTAATCACACTTGTAAAAAAAGGTTCTGCGCCAAAGGTAAAACAAATTTGCCAAGTAGCCAACCATTAGTGGCATTTAATCCCGGTGATATGCTTGCCCATTTTTGCTTCAGACGCATTGGCTTAGCCGTTCCCCGGCAATTAACAACGAAGCTACAGACATTAAATCACGTGAGATAAGGGTGATTTTTTAAGCACATTGTCGTATTTCCCATTATACTGTCACTGAATTGTCATATTGCTATGTTAGAGGGCTGTTGTATGCGACTGTGGATTGAAATGGTATTGCTGTTTTTTGCTTTACCTGTCGCAATTGCTTATTGGGTAAATCAGGTTGCTGATTACCTCATGCCGTTACTTGGTGCGGTGGGTATAGCCTGTTTAGCCGTGCTTCTGGCTGACAAGCAGTTTAAACGTTTTCGTCTTTGGCATTGGCAGGATTTTTTCACCCATTTGCGCACTACGCTGAAAATGTTCATTCCTTGGGCATGCTTGTTGGCTGCTGTGGTTTATCTGATAAAGCCGGAGCTATTTCTGCAGTGGCCGCTGCAAGAGCCTGAACTCTGGATGCTTACTCTGCTGATTTACCCTATCGTATCGGTGATCCCCCAGGAAATTATCTTCCGCACATTCTTTTTTCATCGATATAAACAAATTTTGCCCTCGAAAATGGCACGATGGGGCTTAAGCACCTTTGTTTTTGGCCTGGTGCATCTGGTGTATGGCAACTGGGTTGCCATGGTGCTGTCGTGGATTGGCGGCGCACTGTTTGGCTACCGTTACATGCAAACCCGCTCAACACCCGTCGTGGTGGTTGAACACGCTATCTGGGGCAGTTTTATTTTCACCGTCGGATTAGGTTCGTACCTGGTTATTTCACCGCCTTGAATGCGAAAATTAAACCTTAGAACGATGTAAGGTAGAACGTTAGCATTCGGGTTTATTCATACCACTTTACTTGACGGATTTATTTGAAGCGATAGGGTAGAGCGTAGGGATAATGTATGGCCTTAACTCCATTTTTGACTGTGACATAAGGAAATGCATTGCGAATTGCTACATTATTTACTCTCATCTTTTCAATAAACGTCTTCACCGTAGGTGCGAGTGAGCAACCCGCTGAAAATGATGTCACCGCATGTGGCTTTAGTGCTAAAGCCATCGCTCTCGCCCGGCTCATTCAGCAGGACCCAGGGCAGCAGCGTACCGTTATTGAATGTCATCCTTTGCTAGCTCAAGCAGCTGAAGACAAAGCCCGGGTTATGGCTGAATTTTGCGCGGTCATGCATAACCTTGGTGGCAGCCCTAATAGCCGCTTGCGCGAAATTGGCTTTCCCTTACCACGGTATTACAGTGTAGTGATGGGCAATCAAGTAGAAGCCATCGCAGGCGGCTATTCAACGCCAGAATCTGTGTGGCGCTCTTTTAAAGACTCCAAGCCCCATCGACAGCATTTACTAGGGGAGCTCGACTTCTATCGCGAACAACAATATATGGGAGTGGGTTTTTATTCCGACCGCAACACGCCCCATGTTGAATATTGGGTGGTGTATGTAACCAAAGCGGCTGACGAACTCCCAGTACCTTATTTTGAATACATACCGAACAAAGGCGTTTTTGTTGTTCAACAAATTAAACCCGAACTGGATTTATCTATGCCGAAATAAGTTCAGGTAAATCATGCTAAACCGGTATCGCTGTACTCTTTCGGGGCGATTTTAATACGAATGAAGAGTGAACACCGCTTACCCCTTCAACCCGGGTGAGTTTGTTCAGCAAAAACTGCTGAAAATCATCCATGTCTTTTACAATAACCTTCAGCAAATAATCTGCCGACTGACCCGTAATTAAATGGCTTTCCAGAACTTCGGGAAAAGCGGCGATGGCGTTATCAAATTTTTCGAACCGCTCTGGCGTGTGCTTGTCCATGACAATTTGAATGAACGACAGCAGTGTGAGGCCCATTTTCCGCGCGTTGACCAATGCGATGTATCCATCAATATAGCCACTGTCTTCTAATTGTTTTACCCGTCTTAAACAGGGGGAAGGTGAAAGGTTGACGGCGTCAGCCAATTCCTGATTTGAGATCCTGCCGCGCTTTTGTAGCGTTTCAAGGATTTGTCTGTCAATCTTGTCTAATTCCACAGTTTTTCCTCCGTATGGCATAAAACTTCATATTTTTTGCATCTCGCGCTACATTATTGCCTTGGTGGGGGAAAGTTGGCAAGTGTTTGCAATTCTCTGCTAATAGAAATGTCGTACACTAGGTGAACCGTTATTTTCCCCGGAGTCTTCGTTTCATGCTTACTCATCCTCAAACAAAATATCAGCGATTCATTGGCGTATCGTTACCTGACCGCCAGTGGCCAAACAATGCAATTACTCAAGCGCCAGTCTGGATGAGTACCGATCTTCGCGATGGCAATCAGGCGCTTATCGACCCCATGTCGATCGAGACCAAACTTCGATTCTTTAAAAAGCTGGTTGATATCGGTTTTAAACAAATTGAAGTGGGTTTTCCGTCCGCATCAGATATCGACTTTCAATTCGTGCGCTTGCTCATTGAAGGCAACCATATACCTGACGATGTGACTATTGAAGTGCTTACCCAAGCGCGTTATGAGTTGATTGAGCGCACAGTGGAAAGCCTGCGTGGCGCCAAGAATGCGATTTTACACATGTATAATCCGCTTGCGCCGGATTTCCGGGAGATTGTTTACAACACCGATAAAGCCGGCGTGAAAAACATCGCATTAACGGGCACCCGCTGGGTGAAAGAACTCACAGCCAATGCACCAGAAGTGAACTGGACGTATCAGTACTCGCCGGAAGTGTTTTCCAGCACCGAAATTGACTTTGTGAAAGAGGTGGTGGACGAAGTTGTGTACATTTGGCAGCCAACCACAGACAACAAGATCATCATCAATTTACCGGCAACGGTAGAAATGAATACGCCGAATACCTATGCCGACCAAATTGAGTGGATGCATCGTAACCTGAATCAAAGGGAATGCATTGTATTGAGTGTGCATCCGCATAATGACCGAGGTACCGCCGTGGCTGCGGCTGAATTGGCGCTAATGGCGGGGGCTGATCGCATCGAAGGGTGTTTGTTCGGCAATGGTGAACGTACGGGTAATGTGGATATTGTTACCCTGGCAATGAACATGTATTCCCAGGGCGTATCACCGCAACTGGATTTTTCCGATATCGATCAGGTTCGCAAGTTAGTGGAAGAATGCAATCAGTTGCCGGTTCACCCTCGTCATCCTTATGCCGGGGAACTGGTGTTTACCGCTTTCTCCGGCTCGCACCAAGACGCGATTAAAAAAGGCATGGCAGTGCAAAGCAAAGACGGCCGCTGGCGCGTACCTTATTTGCCTATCGATCCGGCTGATGTGGGGCGCGGATTTGAAGCGGTAGTTCGCGTAAACAGCCAGTCTGGTAAAGGGGGCGTGGCCTTCTTATTAGAGCAGGAAGCGAATCTGCAACTGCCCAGAAAACTACAAATTGAATTTAGCCGCACCGTGCAGCGAGAAAACGACAGTACCGGTAAGGAAATGTCGGCAGTGCGTATGAAAGAAGTTTTTGAACACGAATACTTCGATGCCACCATCCCGTTTGCTTATTCCAGCAGCACAATCACGTCAGTAGGGAAAGCAGAGCAACAGGTGAATATTCAGTTTGCGCTAAATAACGAAGTGTATTCTATTGAAGGCACCGGTAATGGGCCAGTTGAAGCGGCGGCCAATGCGTTAAGTACGTTCCTGAATAAAAAGGTAGAAGTGGCAGACTATCATGAACACGCCATTGGTGAAGGCGCGGGCGTAAAAGCGGTGTGCTACATCGAGGTAAAACTACAAGGTGCTGAATCTACCTTTGGTTGCGCCAGCGACAGCAACATAATTACCGCCGCAATCAAGGCACTGTTGTCGGGGGTAAACCGACTGATGTGAGAACAGGTTGAAAGTTAGGTTGCGGTGCAGCAGAAAATAAAAATTTATTGGCGCGTTTATAGCACCAATGAATACGGATTTAAAAACTGCCGCTGCCAAAACAACCGCTTATCGATTTCAGACAGTTCAGCTTCGGCACAGACGGCATCAAAGTTAGCTTTTATTATCTGAATTTGATGTTCAAAAATAGCCTTGGCTTCCTCTTGCGACAGCAGAAAGTTATGCGCGGTTTGAAGGCAAGTCGCGAGTTGACTCATTTTATTGTTACCTGCGATCAGCATTGCCTGAGACGCTTCGTTGCCGGTACGCCCCTGAGGGCAAATATCATAGGCCGGTGTTAACGCTAGTGTGTGGCCAGTCCAAAACGCTGCATGGTTGCGAGCATGATCGTCTGTATTGCCGCAAAGAACATTAAATGTCAGGCGGCAAAATAGTTCCCGAAGTGTCTCTTTCGGTTTAATAAATCTGTGTCGAATGATTTCAGCCAGTGTCTCATAGCTGGCATACCGTGCCATCATGTCATCCAGTGCAAACAGGGTAAGTGCTGACACAAAAGATTTTCTTGCCCAGCCTTTCTCTGAAGCTATACGATCAAATCGTCTCACCAGCAGTACATCTTTATTCGCTGCTTTGGTAAGTTTAACCGGCGCCACATCAAGTCCAGCCAGTTGGGCTAATCGCATGGCGATGTATTCAGCCTTAACAACACTGTAGACATCATTACTGGCAGAAAATTTTGCGATGTATTTTGTTCCGTCCTCTTCAATCAGGGCTTTAGGGCGTGCGCCCCCTATTGAACTTCCATGAAACAGGGCTTGATCTAGCTCGAGTGTTAGCGGTACGCCTTTTTCAACGCGTTCTGCCGATTCTACTAATTCCTCCATGGTGACATTCTTCGCAGAGCGTGGCACGTATTCGGTAGGAGAAAGCTGAAAATCTAATGCTCCAATACGGTCAGACCCCGACTCCAGAAGATAGGTCAGCTCATCTAGCTGAGCCGTATCGATATCATCACCTTTATACCCGAGGCGTCGGTTGATAATAACGCGTCTGCCCCATGCATCTGGCGCACTATCTCGGATACAGCCGGGCATAGTGAGCCCGTCTAATAACGGAAGTGCACCTGGAAGCAGGGGGAGTTCAGGCTCATAGACAGGCACTGCATCCTTCACTCTCTCTAAGTAACTTTTACCGTAGTTGAAGATCAAGTTATCATCATCAGGAGCGAGACGACCTGCCACGACAGGCTTGGTTTCTTCGGGCAACCAAATCCAGACGAATGCTTCTTTATAATCCTGTCTAGAAGTCATCTATTACCTTTTTCTTCGTTTTTCGGGCACTTTTGGGCAGCAGTGACAGCTTTTCTTCAACTTGCCTGACCTGCATGGTAAGTCGGCTAGGCTCTGCTTCAAACAATGTTACACCGACGATTCTGGCTACCTCAAAAGTTGCTCCTATTTCGCATTTAGGATCTGCTTTCTCTATGCGGGAAAGCATCCCTCTGGAAATACCTGCGCGGTCTGCAACCTCCTGCGCACTCATCTTTTTCTCTAGTCTGTAGGCACGAATGAGTTTCGCTAACAATGTTAGTGCTTCTTCAGTGTAACGGGAGTAACTTCTGGCAGTAGATTTTGGCATTTGTGTCACATATGAAGCATTTAACAGGTTAATGCTTTATATATAGCGCATAAAAATATGTGGGTCAATTTCTATGATATTCATATTGTTCTATAGATGGAGCATATGTGCTCTTCATGCTCTATATGTAAAACATTCATGATTTGAGTTAGTCCGTGAAACCAGATATTTAAAATTACAGTGTTGATAAATAGGATGCCTTGCCTGATTTTTGATCGTGCGGACGATTCATCTTGTTGTGCTCGCCGAATTCAACTCCGAAGTGCACCACTCGCTAAATTAGGCAGCCTTGCGTAATTCATTGAATACCGCAACAGGTTGCCTGAAGCCGAAGCACTTTCTCGGTCTGGCATTTAGTGCCCGCTCTATTTCACTAATTTGCCTATCCGATACCGTCCGTAAATCGGTGCCTTTCCGGATGTACTGGCGCAGTAAACCGTTGAAGTTCTCATTCAGTCCGCGTTCCCATGATGAGTACGGATTCGCGAAGTAGATATTGGTTTTGAGCTTCTCAGCGACCAGCGCGTGGTCACAGAATTCGCTGCCGTTGTCCGCTATGATTGTTCGGACATGACCTCGATATTTCCAGAGCATCCCAACCATGGCTCGGACCACGTCTGCTGCGCTTTTCGCTGGCACTTTGCGTATCAGGTAAAGCTTACTTTTTCGCTCGACTAGGCTAATAATCGCGCCCGTTCCTTGCTTGCCCAGAACCGTGTCAGCTTCCCAGTCACCGAACCGTTTTTTCTTGTTCACGATAGCGGGACGATGCTCAATGCCAACGCGATTCGGAATAATTATCCGCTTCGCACGATCACCTTTACGATACCTTCGGTGACTCTGGCGCAGCAGTTTGTACAACCTACCGCCACGTAATTTATCACGCTGGACGTAGCGATAAATCCATTCGCGTAAGTAGGCCTCAATCTGGTATCGTTGTCCTTCGATCAACTGCTTGTAACTCATGGTAATACTCTAATTGTTTGGCGACTTTAGAATACCACCAACAGGCAGTTGATCATATATCACCCGTTAACCATGAGTGGTGCACTTATTATCTGAATTCGGGCCTCGTTAATTCCATTGATGAGGTAATTCAATTTGAAGAAGACTATCAATACGACAACCTATTTCGTCTCGAATTAGCCACCGTTACTCGAAACAGTGCCATCTATAGCCATCATCATGACTGCTTACAATCTCGCTTCAGCCAAACAGAACGATTATCACGCCAAACACAAAAACACCTGACAGCGTGGGCAGTCCCATCGATCGGGTTCTGACCCACACTGCCACGGTTGCCAGCATGCCAAGGGCTGTCGCTATCCAGGCTGCGAATGTGGGATGAGCGGGGACGAGCGATGCGCCAAACATCGCCGAAATCATCGTTGGTCCCAGCACGGTGAGCCAGTCGGGGGGCGGTTTTACGCTGCCTTTCTTTTCATGCTGTATCAGTTTCCGCTGCATCCAGATAAGCGGTATCACGCGAAGAAGGTAGGTGCCTGCAGCGATGATGAAAAGCGCTACCCACAAGTCCTGATTCATACCGTTTTACCTCGCGCTTTACCTGTTTGAAGTGCATAAAAAACCACTGCGCCGGACAGGGCTGCAACAGGAATAGCCAGGTTGGGATACCCGACAAGTCTGAGAGACAAGGCTAAAACCGCTGAGGCGCCAAGTGTTAGTGTCCATAAACGGTTATTACAACGCGGCGCTACCAGTACCAGAAATAGTGCGGGTAGTGCAAAAGGCAGAACATCATTGATAACTGGCCAGCGCTGGGTAATTTCATCACCTGCGATAGCACCGATTGCCGTACCGGCTACCCAGCTAAACCAGGCGAGCATTGCAGTGCATGTATACCAGGCAATCCGATCAGCTTTTGCTATCTGCGGTAACCGGGCTAGCGACAACGCAAATAACTGGTCAGTCAGGCCATGCATCAGAAATAGCCAACGCCTGTCCTTACCTAAATAGGGAGCTATATTCGGCGCATAAACAATATGACGGGCGTTTATCAGCAAGGTCATAATTACCACCAGGGACATTGGCGCGCCTGACGCCACCATAGCAACAAACAGAAATTGAGATGCGCCGGCGTAGATAAATAGCGAAATTAAAATTGTTTCCAGCACGCCGAAGCCAGATTGAACCGATATTAATCCGAATGAGATGGCTACCGGAATATAGCCACCGAACAGAGGCAGTGCGTCTTTCACTCCCTGTTTCCATGGCGAAAAAATATCCTGCGAAGTGGCTGTCGTCATGGGCGTACGTCTCCCTCGTTATCCGAATGCTCTGAAGGATATGTAATAGTGACAATCATATTGGCAGCGCTATCCGTGGTCTGATAAAAGTGTGGTTTCGCTGCGTCAAAGCTGCAGTAATTTCCTGCGCGCAGGTGCTGTGGATTGTCGGTATTCCCAGCCTGTATTAAACCGCTAATCACAGTGACTGCTTCCACAGTGCCTTCGAAATGTGGTTCAGATTCTTTCAGGCTATGCGGGGCTAACGACATCCAGTACACATCGACTCTGGGATTATCATTGCCCTGGTCGATAAGCCGAACCTGAACCCCGTTTTCTCCCCAGGCGCTATCAGCCCTGGCGACCAGATCCCCGAAGGGCACATCCAGTTGCAAAGCAAGTCGCCAGATTGTTTCAATGGTTGGATTTCCCTCACCTTGCTCAATACGCGACAAGTTAGATTTTGCGATACCGGCATTGCTGGCGAGTTGAGACAAAGACAGCTTACGGTTTTTGCGCAGTAACTGGAGATTCTGGCCCAGCACAGCGAAATCAGGTTTATTCATCAAGTTAGACGTTTGTTCGTTATATAGAACGTTCTATATAACGAACAAGCTTGTGTCAATTAAAATGTGGAATCATCCACTATATTTGCTGTTGGTGAAGGATGCTGTATGTACATAATCAGAAATGTACTTACAGACAATGATGGAAGTATTAGAACTGGAGAATAGAAAAGTCGCGGTAATTCGCAAATATCATGAATAGATGTTGTCAGAAATGTTGTTCAGATGCTGATTTATGTGCAATTTAACCAGGCTTCTGCGGCGATAAATGACATCTACCCAGAAAGGTCTGCCACAGCTTCACGTGTTCACTCATGGCAGACTGATATGTCCGAAATTCGCTGTTCCTGGCTTCGATATATTGTTTGAAAGCAGGCTGAATAGAAGGTGATGTCTGTAGCAGTTCAAGCACAGGCGTAAGCTGGTAGTGGAGGTGGTTGAGACGACTTCCTACCGGTTGAATTTTTTCTATGAAAAAGAGGTAGAACACATTACGCAGGATCTCAGCTTGTTCGGACGCACGTCCGTTTTCACAAGATACATTTGGTAGCGCCACGTTGAGTGCGGTGGTTAAATCATTCAACCTGGCCGCAAGCAGATTCTGTGTTCGCCAGAGCTTTGCAGGTAAGCGCGAGGCATCAAGGATTTTTAATTGCCGGTTTAACTCATCCAGTCTTACGTCAGTGGCTGCCGACAAACCCACAAGGTAGGCGAGGGCGGTTACGCCTGCGCTGTCATCATCTTCTCTCTCCACTGACAGCAATTCAGTGCTTTTAGAAAATGCGAGTCTGTTTTCCCGGACGGACTGTATCATATTCGCCCATACTTTCGGTAATTGCTGGCGTTTTACACGTTGCCAATCTTGCAATTTTTCCGCGAGTTGACTGTGTTCATCGTCAAGAGAAAGAATGCAGTCGTTGAGCGTGTTAACAAGGGAAACTTCATAAGCAAAAGCCGCAGCCTGATCCTGTTGCTTGCCAAGCGTCGTGTTCCGCTCAGCCACTAAACTGCCGATTTGGCAGGGTTGCAACGAATAAAATTCAGTAAGCGAAATTTCGAAGGTTTGCAGGGGCCAGACAAGCTGGTTCTCAGCAGGATAATTCAGGGTAGCTACAGGGGAATGGTAAATGAGGTCAGTACCCACAACCCTTGATAATCGTTCAGCATAGTCATGTAAATCGCTGGTTACACCGGATTCGAAGCTACAACCAGTGAATGTAGAGAGAATTGTAATAACAACGAGTCCGCGCATCAGCACGCGACGCAAAGTACTTAACATCGTTTAGTGAACGTTCCTTATTTGCGCTATTTGTGACTTACACAAATCAATATAGTGACCGCCGAACATAAGCGCATGGTTCAGTAAATGGTACAGGTTATAAATGTGCTTTCGCAGTTCGTATTCTGCGGCCAGCGGCCATACACTATTATAACCCTGATAAAACGGGCTGGGGAAGGCACCGAATGACTCTGTCATAGCGATGTCGGTCTCGCGATCGCCGTAGTAAATTGCTGGGTCAAAAATAGTCGGGCCATACCGGCAGAAGCCAACATTGCCTTGCCATAAATCACCGTGTAATAACGAAGCCTGAGGTTTGTGCGACTGCAACAAACGATGGACCTGAGTAACCAGCACATCGATGTTGGCAACACGTAAGTCCCGTCGGGCACAATGTTCCAACATATTGCCAATACGGTGCTCAGCGAAAAAGCGGGCCCAGTCATTGCTGAATGTATTACGTTGGGCAGTTTGACCTATGAAGTTATTCTCATGCCAACCGCTCTGTTTTGCTGTCGTTGTTTGGTGCAGCGTCGCTAGCTGGGCGCCCAGTTCATACCAGGCTTCCGGTTGCGGATTTTGAAAGCGTAAATGTTCTAACACCATGTATTCAAATTGCTTTGCGCCCTCATCGGCAAGCCCGTAGCAAATAAGCTGAGGAATGTGCATGGTACCAGACGCAGACAGTGCCTGCAGACCATCCATTTCATAGCGCAGGCATTGGCCGTTAACCAGTGGATTAATTTTGACAAAATAACGGTGCGACTCGTCGTTGATCACAAACGCAGAATGGGTATCTCCGCCACTAACCGCATTGCGTTTTGAAATGCTGAAAAATGTCTGTGTTACATCACTGATGTGTTCACAAATGAAATGCCACATATTCATTCGCTCTTCATTACCTCCGCAAATTATGGCAAACATCACCGCGATTGCTAATTCTGAACAACAGTTTTAAAACCCCGCATGATGATTTACCGAAATGGGCCATTGCACCTCGCGGTTAAGCCGTTATAATTCGGTCTCTTTATCAGATGCGGGTAGGCATCTGTGGTTTATCATTGCAGTCTTTTAATGGTCTGTCGACCTTAGCTGTACACCCATTTTTAATGCAAGTGGCGCAGAGTAGGCGTCACCACTGTAAAGGAACTTTCATGCCTGTAATTACTCTTCCTGATGGAAGCCAGCGCGCTTTCGATTCTGCCGTTTCTGTCATGGACGTGGCCGCCGATATCGGCCCGGGCCTGGCGAAAGCCACCATTGCCGGTCGTGTTAACGGCGAGCGTGTAGACGCCTGCGACCTTATTGAATCAGACGCTGCGTTACAGATCATCACTGCAAAAGATGAAGACGGTCTTGAGATCATCCGTCACAGCTGTGCTCACTTAATTGGTCACGCGATCAAGCAATTATGGCCAGACGCCAAAATGGCCATCGGTCCTACTATCGATAACGGTTTTTACTATGATGTCGATATGGAGCACAGTCTTACGCAAGAAGACTTACAGAAGCTCGAAAAGCGCATGCTTGAACTGGCGAAAACTAACTACGACGTAGTAAAGAAAAATGTGAGCTGGCAGGAAGCGCGAGATACCTTTGAAGCCCGCGGCGAAACGTACAAAATGGAAATTCTCGATGAGAACATTCCGAAGGATTCTTTCCCGGGTTTGTATCACCACGAAGAATACATTGATATGTGTCGTGGTCCGCACGTGCCTAACATGAAGTTCTGTCAGCATTTCAAACTGATGAAAGTGGCCGGTGCGTACTGGCGCGGTAACAGCGACAATAAAATGCTGCAGCGTATTTACGGTACCGCATGGGCAGACAAGAAGCAGCTGAAAGCCTATCTGCAACGTTTAGAAGAAGCAGAAAAGCGTGATCACCGTAAAATTGGTAAAACACTGGATCTGTTCCACTGGCAGGAAGAAGCACCAGGTATGGTGTTCTGGCACAACGACGGCTGGTCTATTTACACCGAGCTTGAGCAGTTTGTTCGTAAGATGCTGCGCAGCTACTCCTACGACGAAGTAAAAGGTCCGCTGATGATGGACCGCGTACTGTGGGAAAAATCGGGTCACTGGGACAAGTACGCCGAAAACATGTTCACCACAGAATCAGAAAAGCGTGAATATGCCATTAAGCCAATGAACTGCCCGGGTCACGTACAAATATTTAATCAGGGCCTGAAATCCTACCGCGACCTGCCGCTGCGTATGGCAGAGTTCGGTTGTTGTCACCGGAATGAACCTTCTGGTGCACTGCATGGTCTGATGCGTGTTCGTGGTTTCACCCAGGACGATGCGCATATCTTCTGTACTGAAGAACAAATTCTCAGTGAAGTGGGCCTGTGTATCGACATGATTTACGACGCATACAAAGCGTTCGGCTTCGAAAAAATTGAAGTTAAGCTGTCTACCCGCCCTGAAAAGCGTGTTGGTAGTGACGAAATCTGGGACAAAGCAGAAAAAGCTCTGGCGGAAGCGCTGGACAGCAAAGGCATTGAATTTAGCTGGTTGCCGGGTGAAGGTGCCTTCTACGGCCCTAAAATTGAATTCACTCTGTATGATTGTCTGGATCGTGCGTGGCAGTGTGGTACCGTGCAGCTCGACTTCTCTATGCCTGGCCGCTTAGGTTCAACCTATGTTGCGGAAGACGGCGAACGTCGTGTTCCGGTAATGATTCACCGTGCGGTTTTAGGTTCACTTGAACGTTTCATTGGTATTCTTACCGAAGAATTCGCCGGATTTTTCCCACTATGGTTAGCTCCTCAGCAGCTGGTGGTGATGAATATTACCGACAATCAGGCAGAGTATGTGCAAAAAACTGTACAAAAACTGCAAAATGCGGGATTTAGAGTAAAGTCTGACTTGAGAAATGAGAAGATAGGCTTTAAAATCCGCGAGCACACTTTAAAGCGCGTTCCTTATATGTTGGTTTGTGGTGACAAAGAAGTCGAAGCAGGTCACATTGCCGTTCGTTCACGTAAAGGTGAAGATTTAGGCTCAATGTCAGTTGATGCTTTTATCGAACTGGCACAAAAGGAAATTGCGGATAAAACCATTAAGTAATGGTGAGTGTATCAAATTCAGTCCGCTCGCATGAGAAACGAGCGGGCATTAGTTTTTAATTTTTGGAGGATTAGCACATTAAAGGCGCTAATAATAAGGCTCAGGGCGATAAAGCCCGCATTAATGACGAAATCCGTGCTCGCGAAGTACGATTAATCGGTAAAGATGGCGAACAGATCGGAGTCGTGACGCTCGCGGAAGCGATGCAGAACGCCGAACAGGCAACTCTTGATCTAGTGGAAATCAGTCCAAATGCTGAGCCGCCAGTCTGTAAAGTTATGGACTATGGCAAATTCCTCTTTGAGAAAAGTAAAGCTCAGAAAGAGCAGAAGAAAAAACAGAAGCAAATTCAGGTCAAGGAGATTAAATTTCGCCCTGGCACTGATGAAGGCGATTACCAGGTAAAACTGCGCAACCTGCGTCGCTTTCTGGAAAGTGGGGATAAGGCTAAAGTCACGATTCGCTTCCGCGGACGTGAAATGGCCCACCAGGAGATCGGCATTGAGCAACTGAATCGCGTTAAAATCGATTTAGAAGACATTGCAGTCTGCGAGTCTTTTCCGCGTCGCGTGGAAGGCCGTCAGATGATCATGGTGCTTGCCCCAATCAAGAGGTAGTAGTGGTCTAAAGTTTTCAAAGAATCTGCACCTTTGAAACACCCTGCTGCAAACATCAATCGACAAACGGTGACTGCACACTGAATGTCGTTATTAAACAATGCGGAGTTTTAGCAATGCCTAAAATGAAAACTGTAAGCGGTGCCGCCAAACGTTTCAAGAAAACGGGTTCTGGCCGCTTTAAAAGCAAACAGTCTCACTTACGTCACATTCTGACTAAGAAGAGCTCTAAGCGTAAACGTCACCTGCGTGGCAAAAAACTGGTTCATGACTCTGATACTAAATTAGTTCAGCGCATGCTGCCTTACGTATAAGACTTAGGAGACTGATTAATGGCTAGAGTAAAACGCGGCACTATTGCACGTGCTCGTCACAAAAAAGTCCTCAAGCAGGCAAAAGGTTATTACGGTGCACGTTCACGTGTATATCGCGTAGCGGTACAGGCCGTAACTAAAGCTGGTCAATATGCATATCGTGACCGTCGTCAGCGTAAGCGTCAATTCCGTCAACTGTGGATTGCACGTATTAATGCTGCGGCTCGTCAAAATGGTATCTCTTACAGCCGTTTTATCAACGGTCTGAAGAAAGCGTCTGTTGAAATCGATCGTAAGATCCTTGCCGACATCGCGGTACATGACAAGGTAGCATTCAGCGCATTAGTCGAAGCGGCTAAAGGCGCATTAGCTTAATTTTTTAACAAATTAAGTTTAAGTTCTTTCGGGAAACGGCGAGCAGGATGCTCGCCGTTTTTCGTTTCTGCGCAAAAATTTTTCCATTCTTCCGCCACCTCTGGCAATAACGCGCCAAAATACAAATTAATCCTGTAAATGTTGGAATATTCAGCCTGTTAGGGTAGCCGTTATCTTCGTCTGTCGTGTAAACTATGGGTTTATATAAAGGGCGAACAGAAACGCTGTTTGTTCACCATTACCATGCCAAATTGAGGATAACATGGAGCTTGAAGCGATAATCAGTCAGGCCCGGAGTCAGATTGACGCTGCCGAAGATGCAGCAACACTCGATCAGGTGCGTGTCGAGTTTATGGGTAAAAAGGGCAAGCTTACTGACCTGCTGAAAGGCTTAGGTAAACTGTCTAATGAAGAGCGTCCTGCAGCAGGACAAAAAATCAACGTTGCTAAGCAACAGATTCAGGAATTGATCAGCGTGAAAGGCGAAGCCCTTCGCAGCGCTGAGCTGAACGCAAAGCTTGCTGAAGAGGCCGTAGACGTATCTGCGCCAGGTCGTGTTGAGCTGCCGGGCAACCTGCATCCCGTTACCCGCACTATCAGCCGTATTGAACAGTTCTTTGGTGAATTGGGTTTTGCGGTAAAAACCGGTCCTGAAGTGGAAGACAGCTTCCATAACTTCGATGCGCTGAACATTCCTGCGAATCACCCGGCACGTGCAGACCACGATACCTTCTATTTCAATCCTGACGTGATGCTGCGTACCCAGACCTCTGGCGTACAAATTCGTACTATGGAAACGGAAAAGCCGCCGCTGCGTATTATCTCGCCGGGTCGCGTTTACCGTAACGATTACGACCAAACGCACACGCCAATGTTCCACCAAGTAGAAGGTTTGATGGTTGACCGCAACGTAAACTTTGCGGAACTGAAGGGCATTCTGCACGAATTCCTGGAAAACTTCTTCGAAGAGTCACTCGAAGTGCGCTTCCGTCCTTCTTACTTCCCGTTTACAGAGCCTTCAGCGGAAGTAGACGTGCGTCGTAAAGGCGGTAAATGGCTGGAAGTACTGGGCTGCGGTATGGTGCACCCGAATGTACTGAAAGCGGTTAATATTGATCCTGAAGAATTCACTGGCTTTGCTTTTGGTATGGGCGTTGAGCGTCTTACCATGCTGCGCTATGGCGTTAACGACCTGCGCGCATTTTTCGAAAACGATCTTCGGTTCCTGAAGCAGTTCAATTAAGGCAAAGCAATCATGAAATTTAGTGAACAGTGGTTAAGAGAGTGGGTTAACCCTCAGGTTTCTACCGATGCCTTATCTGAACAGCTCAGCATGGCTGGTCTGGAAGTTGATGGCGTTGAACCGGTGGCAGCGGATTTCTCCGGTGTGGTTGTCGGTAAAGTGGTTGAGTGTGGTCAGCACCCGAATGCAGACAAACTCAGAGTAACAAAAATTAATGTCGGTGAAGAGGAATTACTGGACATCGTATGCGGTGCGCCTAACTGTCGCGAAGGATTGAAAGTTGCAGTAGCGAAAGTCGGAGCAGTACTTCCCGGTGATTTCAAAATTAAAAAGGCCAAACTTCGTGGCGAGCCTTCTCACGGTATGCTCTGTAGCTTTTCTGAGCTTGGCATGGGAGAGGATCATAGCGGCATCATTGAGCTTCCTGCAGACGCAGAGCTTGGCATGGACATTCGCGATTATCTGAACCTCGATGACAACATCATTGAAGTGGATTTAACCCCAAACCGTGCTGACTGTCTGGGTATTCGTGGTTTGGCTCGTGAAGTGGGTGTACTGAACAGCACTGATGTGACAGAGCCGACTATCGACGACGTAGAAGCGTCTATCGATGACAAATTGGCGATTACTTTAAGTGCGCCAGAAGCGTGCCCCCGTTATCTTGGTCGTGTTATTTGCAACGTAGACGTAAAAGCAGAATCCCCGTTGTGGCTGAAAGAAAAGCTGCGTCGTTGTGGCGTGCGTTCTATCGATCCTATTGTTGACGTAACCAACTACGTTTTGCTTGAACTGGGTCAGCCACTGCACGCGTTCAACTTAGACGCCATTGACGGCAATATTAATGTGCGCCTGGCCCATGCCGGTGAACAGCTTACTCTGCTCGATGAAAATACCGTTGAACTGAGAGACAACACGCTGGTTATCGCAGACGATCACAAAGCACTGGCAATGGCGGGTATTTTTGGTGGTTTGCACTCCGGTGTGAACGAAGAAACAAAACACATCCTGCTTGAAAGCGCGTTCTTTAATCGTGATGCCATTGCGGGTCGCGCACGTCAGTATGGTTTACATACCGATGCGTCTCACCGCTACGAGCGTGGCGTCGATCCATTGCTGCAGCATAAAGCTATGCAACGCGCCACTGCGCTTATCCTTGAAATCTGTGGTGGTCAGCCGGGTCCTGTAGTTGAGGCCGTCGAAGAAAGCGCCTTACCAGTGTCTTCTGATGTTGTATTGCGCCGTGCCCGTTTAAGCCGTGTGCTGGGTATCGATATCGCCGATGACAAAGTGACCGACATTCTTACCCGCTTGGGGCTGGATGTCACCGTGACGGAAGCGGGCTGGGAAGCGAAAGCGCCAAGCTATCGCTTCGATATCGCCATTGAGGAAGATCTGATTGAGGAAGTTGCCCGTGTTTACGGTTACAACAGCATCCCTGATCAGGCACCAAAAGGTTCACTTAAGATGTTGGATAGTAAGGAATCTGATATTCCAGCATCCCGTTTTAAAACTGAACTTACTGCACGTGGTTACGTCGAAGCTATAACGTATTCGTTTGTTGATCCGAAAATTCAGAATGCACTGTTCCCTGAACAGCCGGGTATGGTACTGCCGCATCCGATTTCATCTGATATGTCGGTGATGCGTGTCAGTCTTTGGCCTGGATTATTAGGCGCAACGGCCTATAACCAGAAGCGTCAACAGTCTCGCGTTCGTTTGATGGAAACGGGTCTGCGTTTTCTGCCTGACGAATCTGCCCCTAACTGTGTGCGGCAGGAACCCGTTATTGCCGGTGTTATCGCTGGCCGTCGTAGCGAAGAAAGTTGGCTAAGTGACGATACCAGCGTAGATTTTTTTGATATTAAAGGTGATGTTGAGGCTATACTAGCATTAACGGCTAATACAAAGTCCGTTGAGTTTGTTGCAGCGTCGCATTCAGCGTTACATCCGGGTATGACCGCAGAAGTTCTCCTCAACGGAAAATCAATCGGTTACGTGGGTGCCGTTCACCCACAATTCAGTAAATTACTCGGTGTAAACGGTCGTGTTTTTGTCTTTGAGCTTGATCTTAAAGCGATTTCTGTGCGTAACTTGCCACAGGCTAAAGCGATTTCCCGCTTCCCAGCGAACCGCCGGGACATCGCAATTACGGTCAAAGATGAGATTACCGTTGGAGCCATTCTTTCTTTTGTAGAAAATATTGGCGTAAATCAACTAGTTGGCCTAAACTTGTTCGACATATACAAAGGCAAAGGTGTAGAACCCGGCTTTAAGAGTCTGGCATTGTCTCTGGTATTACAGGATCCCGATAAGACTCTGGAAGAAGCTGAAATTCAACAAGCAGTGGAAACCGTGGTTAAAGGGCTGGAAAATGAGTTTGGGGCAGCGTTAAGAGAGTAGATTATGGCATTGACCAAAGCCGAAATGGCTGAACACTTATTCGAAAAACTGGGTATCAATAAAAAAGACGCTAAGGATTTGGTGGAAGCCTTCTTTGAAGAAATCAAAGAAGCATTAGAATCCGGTGAACAAGTGAAACTGTCAGGTTTTGGTAATTTTGACCTGCGTGACAAAAACGAACGTCCTGGCCGGAACCCGAAAACCGGGGAAGACATTCCGATCAAGGCTCGTCGTGTTGTGACTTTCCGCCCGGGCCAGAAGCTCAAAAGCCGGGTAGAGAACTCAAAGCCACCTACAGAGTAACAATTAGGGTGCGGCTAGCGCCTTGACTATGCTGTTTTACTTTTCTTTGTAGAAGGCAAGGCGTGTAGCGCTTTGCCTTTTTCCTTGTTTATAAAACGCCTGGAGTGATAATGAAAAAAGCAGGTTTACTTATTGGCCTGGTTGCAGTTTGCGTTATCGGATACTTCATCTACCTTTCTGATACTTCTTCTGAATCTGAAACTGTGCCAGTGATTACCGTGATGGATATTCTCCATGCAACGGATTTACAAGCAGGCATAAAACAAGCCGTTATCGAAAACGATAGCGAAGCCTTGGCTACCTGGATGGAAAAAGCAGCACACGTGGGTGAGCAAGCGGGTTTAGCGGCAAACGATATGGCCTATCTGAATTCGCAACGTGCCATTGATTATGTGAAATTCAATGCCAAACGCAGCTTATTTAACGATGAGTTTGAGAAGCGATATTATGCCCTTGAGGAAATCGATTCGTTGAAAAAGGCTTATCCGGAAGCGAAAGACCTATTTCCTAAAGTGGACGCACTGATAGAAAAACGAGACCAAATCATCTTACAGATTGCCGATACGTTTTCACCAGGGCAATCACCGACCGAAGCGGAGTTGGATGAAGCCCGCACCTTGTGGCAACAACGTTACCGCCAGCAAGCCGAAAACCCATCGTAACGGTTAAGAAGAGCAGGGCATGCTAGCCACTAAGACTCGCCACCCTCGGTAACAGTTAAGGGGGCAAAGTGTCCGCCGGTAGCACGGCTTAAGTCTGCAGGCGTTAAGGCGACTTCCAGGCCACGCCTGCCCGCACTGACATGCATGGTTTCCAGCGCCGTCGCGCTGTAATGAATGAAGGTGGGCAGTCGTTTTTTCTGACCAAGCGGACTCACGCCGCCAAGAATATATCCCGTCATCCGTTCTACATCTTGTGGTTTTGCCATACCGGCCTTTTTTGCCCCTGCCGCTTTTGCCGCGGCCTTCATACTGAGCTTTTCAGCGACCGGTAGAATGCACACGGCCCATTGTTGCTTGTCGAGTTCTACCACTAGCGTTTTAAATACCGTTGCGGGGTTTAAGCCGAGCTTTTCTGTGGCTTCCAGGCCATAAGATGGTGCTGCAGGATCATGCTGGTATTTCAATATAGAATGAGGCGTTTTATTCTTTTTGAGCAAGTTTATGGCGGGTGTCATTTGTCTCTTATTAGGCTGATATACGCCGTAAGTCATCGGTTTCATTTTGCATAAGCGTCTGCTTTTATGTTATCACTGTCAACGATTTAACTAAATAATCACGCCTTTCAGAATTTTTCTTATGTAGTAGGCGCTTCTCGCGTCCGGATTTATATTTATGCACGTAAAGTACAAGTTTCTCGGCCTGTCGGCAGTGGCAAGCCTGATTGTGTTTTTTATTATGTTTGCCAATGGCTTTGATCAGAAGATGAGTATGACAGCCGGGCTCACCGTTCTCATTGCCATGTTATGGATGACAGAGGCCATGCCGATTCCGGTAACCTCGTTAATTCCGTTTTTTGCTTTTCCCATGGCAGGGGTGATGACCTATCAGGATGCGTCTTCATCACTGGGTAGCCATGTTATTCTTCTTTTGATGGGCGGGTTCATGCTTTCCAAGTCATTGGAAAAGTCGGGCGTGCACCGTCGCCTTGCGGTTTACATGCTTAAACTTACTGGTGCTTCTAACGCTAAACGGCTGGTGTTGGGCTTCATGTTAACCTCTGCAGTGCTAAGTATGTGGATATCGAACACCGCGACCTGTTTAATGTTGCTGCCCATTGCCCTGGCCATTATTAGCTCGGTGAGTAATCCTACATTGGCATCCGCAATTTTACTGGGTATCGCTTACGCGGCCAGTATCGGTGGCGTGGGTACGCCCATCGGCACGCCGCCCAATATTATATTTATGAGTGTGTACCAGCAAACTACCGGTACTGAACTTAGCTTTCTGGATTGGATGAAAACCGGTATTCCGGTTGTACTGCTGGCTATACCGGTTATGGCACTGTGGCTTACCCGTAATCTTGGTATAATCCCGGAAGTGGTATTGCCACAAACTGGCGAGTGGAAACCCGCTGAAAAACGCGTGCTGGTTTCATTTTTGATTATTGCGCTGGCCTGGGTTTTCCGTCCGTTTTGGACAGAGTGGTTAAACATGCCTTTCGTAAGCGATAGCACCATTGCGATTGCTGGCGTGGTGATGATGTGTTTAATACCCGACGGCGACAAAGAAAAACCGGGTCAGATCCTCGACTGGGATACCGCAGCGCAAATCCCATGGGGGCTACTCATGGTGTACGCAGGGGGAATTTGCCTAGCGAAAGCATTTAGCGTTTCGGGTTTAAGTGTGGTGTTAGGTAATGCGCTTACCGACCTCTCCGTTTTACCCATCATGCTACTCATTCTGGTGCTGTGCCTGGCTGTAAGCTTTGTCACAGAGGTCACGTCGAATACCGCCACCGCTACATTACTGATGCCAATTCTTGCCAGTGCAGCCGTTGCTTTGGATATCGACCCGATTGTACTCATGATGCCTGCAGCGATTAGTGCGAGCTGTGCGTTTATGCTGCCAGTGGCAACGCCAACCAACACCATTGTTTATGGTAGCGGTCATATAGATATGAAGACGATGGTGAGGGAAGGGACCATACTGAATATTCTGGTGGCTTTTGTGGTTACAGGCGTTGTGATTGTTACTCGCCTGTAACCGCTACGGCGTTTGAACTCAGGGTCGTTGATGTCTGCGGATTTCAACGACCATGCCGAACATGGGGTGGTCGAAGTAGTGAATTTGCTTGCTGATCACCCGTCTTACCTGATGGAACGGC
>Ga0208204_100156_pt1 | contig 27191 bp, 24 predicted proteins | sample DeeseametaMP2252_FD_184173 | JGI IMG/M metagenome (GOLD analysis project Ga0208204, IMG submission 184173) | Marine microbial communities from the Deep Pacific Ocean - MP2252 (SPAdes) | ecosystem: Environmental > Aquatic > Marine > Oceanic | place: West of El Salvador, Pacific Ocean | collected...
TCGACCTCAAAGCGGGACAACAAATTCTCACCTGGGGCGTCGGCGATTATCTTTTCCTCAACGACTTATTCCCTAAGGATTATCAGTCCTTCTTCGCCGGGCGGGATGACGATTACCTGAAATATCCGTCACTGGCAGTAAAGCTCAGCGGCTACTTCGACTTCGTGAACGTGGATTTTGTGGTGATGCCGGAATTCGAGCCGGACAACGGCATCAACGGTGAGTATTTCTCGTATTTTAATCCCATGCTCGCGGAAAACACCGGTGCCCGTATGGTGATCCCGGATGAAAACAAGCCCGACGACCCGGAATACGCGATGCGTTTATATCGCAGTGTGGCGGGAACAGAACTGGCGATTTACGGTTACAAGGGGTTCACCAAGCTGCCTGAAGCGGCTGATGAACTTGGTAGGCCCTTGTACAGCGACCTTACCGTCACCGGATTCAGTGCCATAAGGCCAGTCGGGCCGGGTATCGGCAAGCTGGAATATGCTTTCCATGACGGTGATGATACCGACGGTTCCAATCCATTAATTCCCAACGATCAGACCCGCTTCCTCATTGGCTACGAGCAGGAACTGGTTGCGAATCTGACCGCTGGCGTGCAGTGGTACACCGAGTTTAATCATGATTTCGATGTGCGGATAGCCAACAGCTCGTGGCCCCAATTCGAGGCGACGGAGCGTCGCCATGTTTTCACTACACAACTGCGCTATCAGGCGTTGCAACAAACCCTGGTGCTGCATGCGTTCAATTTCTGGTCGCCCACCGATGACGATGGTTTCCTGCGTTTCCGGGCAACTTACTCGCCCACAGACAAATGGCAGGTCTCCGGCGGCATGAATCTGTTTTATGGCGATGAAGCACATACGTTTTATGGTCAGTTTGAAGATGCGTCCAATGTGTACGCGTCTTTTCGTTACTTTTTTGAGGGATAACTTATGTCAGCCGAACGCGGGTTAACGGCATTTGCCGGTTTTATGGTGTTACTTAGTGTGGTGCTCACCTGGTTTGTTAGTGAGTATTTTCTCTGGTTTACGGTTTTCATTGGCGCCAATCTGTTCCAGCAGAGCTTTACCGGCTTTTGTCCGGCGACCATCGTTCTACGTAAAGTCTTCGGTTTTAAAACTGAACGGGAACTGGCGCATCAGAAGTAATTTCTGATCTTCCGGGTTCTTCGATGTAAATAACCGGGCCGATGGAGAAGTTTTCGGTTTCAACAATTCGCACATCTTCTTGTTCGATAAGTTTGGCCATAAGCACAAACAAACCAAAGGTCATCGTTAATCCGCAGATACACAGCGTAGCAGTACGCAGCAAAGACTGTGGTAAATTGTATGTTTGAGAGTAGGTGAGCTGCATGGCTTGTCTCCTTTTGACTGGCTCGTCTTAACAAAGTAACGGGGCAGCTTCTTCAAACGGGTTATTTATTTTTCTTTTTTCGGAGTTTTCTTGGAAGGCATTGCATTTTTCGAGCTGTTTACCGGTGCCGGTGAGCTTTCTTCACTGGTTGCCGCCGGCCTCATCGCGCTTACATTCATTACCACCATCATTACTGCCACCATTGGTATTGGCGGTGGCGTTTTATTGCTGGCAACCATGGCGACGGTGATGCCGCTGGCGGCGCTCATTCCTGTTCATGGTTTGGTGCAACTGGGTACAAATGGTAGCCGGGCGTTTATGACTCGGCAGCATACCGACTGGAACATGGTGAAGTGGTTTGTGGCTGGCGCGTTGATTGGTGCTGTCATGGCATCTTTTATTGTGGTGCAATTACCGTTAGTGGCTATTCAGTTTGCCATTGCTGGCTTTATTTTGTTTCTGGTGTGGGGGCCTAAACAGAAAAACCGGGAGTTGGGTGACAAAGGCCGCTTTGTTGCGGGTATTTTTACCACGGTGGCAACCATGTTCGTGGGCGCCACCGGGCCGCTGGTGGCGGGTTTCGTGCATCGTTCTACCAGCGACAAGATGAAGCTGGTATCGACATTTGCTACCTGTATGACTTTTCAGCATCTGCTTAAAGCGTTTGTATTCAGTCTTGCAGGGTTCGCTTTCTTTCAGTGGTTACCATTAGTATTGGCAATGAGTGCCAGTGGCTATGCCGGAACCTGGCTTGGGCTTAAATTTCTGAAAAAAGTCCCGGCTGAAAAGTTTCGTCTAATATTCCGTGTAGTGGTAACACTGTTAGCCATGCGTCTTATCTGGCAGGGAATAGAAGGGCTATGATGGCCAAGCTTTGAGGCGCTTACATCAAAGCTTACATAAAAGCTTACGTCACCGCTTGCGTAACGTCAGCCCATATCGCTGTAACTTACGATACAGCGTACGGGTGCTCACGCCCAGCACTTCTGCGAGTGATTCCGGTGTGCCATCGTAAGTAGCTGCTATATCAGAAAGATAACTGGCTTCTGCCTCATCCAACGTTTTAAGGTGAGGGGTAAATTCAGGCTCGCCAGCAGTATTCTGTACGCTCAGGTGCATCGGTAAGTCGGCAGGGGTAATCAGCTCGTCAACAGAAAGCAGCGCTGATTGCTCCACAATGTTACGTAGTTCACGAATATTGCCGGGGAAGCTGTAGCGACTCAGGAGCAGCAATGTTTCTCGGGTGAAATTTTTATCTGCATGCCCTGTTTGAATAAGAAAGTGATGGCAAAGCTCCGCGATATCTTCCCTGCGCTGTCGCAGCGATGGCAGCAATATGGGAAAGCCTGCGATACGATAATAGAGATCCTGCCTGAACAGACCTTTCTCCACCATCTCTTTTAGATTCTTGTGGGTGGCACACACCAGGCGGAAATTGGATTTTCTTTGCTTTAAGCTGCCCACCGGGCGATAGCTGCCGGTTTCCAGCAAACGTAGTAATTTTACCTGCATACTCAAAGGTACATCGCCAATTTCATCAAAGAACACAGTGCCACCGTCAGCTGCGTCTATCAGCCCCTTTTTCGACGTGCTGGCGCCGGTGAATGCGCCCTTCTCGTATCCAAATAGCTCTGACTCAAATAAGGTTTCGGTTAGACCTGTACACTCAATTACTACAAAGGCTTCTTTACTACGCTTACTGCTGTCGTGAATAGCCTGAGCAACCAGTTCCTTGCCCGAACCGGTTTCCCCCTGGAGTAATACCGCAATATCTGCCGGCGCCGCGCGGCTAATTTGCTGCAACATCTGGCGGAAAGATGGGGCGTTACCAATGAGCTTGCCTTTCCCTGCCTGACTCGAGGCGTATTGAATTCGCTCCAGGATTTCCAAATACCCGAGAACCATACCGTCTTCATCGTGCACCGGTTTCATCAGAATGTCGCAGTATGAATCGCCATGCTGGGTTTTATGATTATGCACCACTGTGGTGGCGCGTCCGGACTGCTGGCACTCTGCCAGCGGGCAGGATTCTCCTGCTTGATCGCATGGCACCGTGTTGCGATGAGATATCTGGTGGCAACGACTCTGACCCGTAATAACGTCATCCTGATAAGTGTCGCGATAAGGCTGATTAACGGCGTGGATAACATAGTCCGGCGTAATAAAAATGGCCGGCTTGTCGATGGCGTTAATCATCGACTGAATGATGCTGATATTCATATCTTGTCTGACGTTATTGTCGCGTTAGTGACAAATTTGTCAAAAATTATGCGTGTTAGCAATGAAAGTTTGCCAATTCTATGAAGATAAATCTTGCGATGGATCAAGTTGCGTCAAAATCTAAAGGTGTAATGTAGCGCCATGAATCCAGCGACGTGTCTTGAGTCTTATCGACTAGCCTGTTGTCTCTGCTGTATGCGTATATCTATCGGTTATTAGCTATTTGCAAGCACCAGATGAGAGGAATACGCCATTCATTCAATCGTTGGCACGACACGTGCTCAACAAGTGAATAAGTGGCAGCCGATGTGTCGCCAAAGATAGAGCCAAATTACTAATTAACCGGGAGATGTTCCTAATGAGCGATACATTAATTGAGTTATCGCGCTGGCAGTTTGCATTAACTGCTATGTTCCATTTTATCTTCGTTCCTCTCACCCTCGGACTCACGTTCCTGCTTGCCATTATGGAATCGGTGTACGTGATGACCGGCAAGGAAATCTATAAAGAGATGACCAAGTTCTGGGGTAAGTTGTTCGGGATAAATTTCGCAATTGGTGTGGCAACGGGCCTCACCATGGAGTTCCAGTTCGGTATGAACTGGTCTTATTATTCTCATTACGTAGGTGACATTTTTGGCGCACCGCTGGCAATTGAAGGATTAATGGCGTTCTTCCTCGAATCAACGTTCGTGGGCCTGTTTTTCTTCGGCTGGGACCGCATGTCAAAAGTGAAACACCTCATGGCGACCTGGTTGGTCGCTATCGGCTCAAACTTCTCTGCACTGTGGATCCTTATCGCCAACGGCTGGATGCAAAATCCTGTGGGTGCCGAGTTCAATGTCGAATCCATGCGTATGGAAATGGCCAGCTTCGCTGATGTAATTTTCAACCCGGTTGCTCAGGTTAAATTCGTTCACACCGTTTCTGCGGGCTACACCACCGGCGCCATGTTTATTCTGGCGATTTCTAGCTATTACTTGCTGAAGCACAAACACGTTGCTTTCGCTCGTCGTTCGTTTGCAATTGCAGCAAGCTTTGGCTTGGCATCGGTGTTGTCTGTAATCATCCTCGGTGACGAAAGTGGTTATGAAATCGGTGACGTGCAGAAAGTAAAACTGGCTGCTGTTGAAGCTGAATACGAAACCCATCCTGCCCCCGCGCCATTCACCATCTTCGGTATTCCGAATGATGAAGAAGAGCGCATGGACTACGCCATTCAGATCCCTTATGCCATGGGTATTATTGCTACCCGCAGCTTCGACGAAGAAGTGATTGGCATCAAAGATCTGAAAGAGAATCACCGCGTGCGTATTTTGTCTGGTGTTCAGGCTTACAAATACATGGATGCGGTGCGTGACGGTTCTGCAACGCCAGCAGAAAAAGCGTTGTTTGACGCAAACCGAGAGAACCTGGGTTACGCCATGTTGCTGCAACCTTACACCGACGATATCACTCAACCTACACCTGAAGCGCTGAAAAAAGCTGTTGATTACAGCATTCCGCCAGTGGCACCGCTGTTCTACTCTTTCCGTCTGATGGTGGTTGCAGGCTTCCTGATGCTGGTACTGTTTGCCACTGCATTCTGGTACAGCACTAAGCACCGTATCACCCAACCACGTTGGTTGCTGAAATCTGCGTTGTATGGTCTGCCGTTGCCATGGATTGCCTGTGAAGCAGGCTGGTTTGTGGCTGAGTTTGGTCGTCAGCCATGGTCTATCGCCGAAGTACTACCGGTTCATGTGTCAGTGTCGAATTTAAGTGTAAGTGATGTGGTGTTCACTATGGTTGGCTACACCCTGTTCTACACCGTGATGTTCATCATTAGCTTCTACCTGATGAAGAAGTTCGCCAAAAAAGGACCCACTCCGCCAGCGGATGACAAAGAAGAAAGCGTTATTGGCTTGAATGAAGGAGTACACGCATGATTGATTATGAAGTTCTACGGGTAGTTTGGTGGGTGCTGGTTGGCGTGCTGCTGATTGGTTTCGCCATCACCGACGGCTTTGACTTAGGGGTAGGCGCACTGCTTACCATTATTGGCCGAACCGACGAAGAGCGTCGGGTAATGATTAACACGGTTGGCCCTCACTGGGACGGTAACCAAGTCTGGTTTATTACCGCAGGTGGCGCTATTTTCGCTGCCTGGCCAATGATTTATGCCACCGCGTTCTCCGGGTTTTACATTGCATTGTTTTTGACCCTAGCGGCACTGTGGATGCGTCCGCTGGGCTTTGATTATCGCAGTAAGCTACCCAGCCAGAAATGGCGCAAGAACTGGGATATTGCGCTGTTCTTTGGTGGTTTCGTGCCTATCCTGATTTTCGGTGTAGCTTTCGGTAACCTGCTGCAGGGCGTACCTTTTGAATTGGATAACACCCTGAAATCTACTTATAGCGGTTCTTTCTTTGGCCTGCTGAACCCATTCGCTATCTTGTGTGGTCTGGTATCTGTGGCGCTGCTGCTGAACCATGGGTCAACCTGGCTGCAAATGAAAACCGACGGTTTTGTTGAGTCTCGTGCTCGCTCTGCATCAATGGTGTTGTCGCTGGTTACTGTGACACTGTTTATTCTGGCTGGCGTATGGATTGCGTTCGGCGTCGATGGCTACGTAGTAACGTCCACTATCGATACGGGTGCAGTCACTAATCCTATGCATAAAACGGTCGCCACTGAAACCGGTGCTTGGATGAACAATTATGGCCTGTATCCCTGGATGGTGGTTGCACCTGCGCTGGCTATTCTGGGCGGATTAGCCTGTGCATTCTTTTCAAAAGCAGCGCGCGGCGGATGGGCATTTGTCTCTAGTTCTGTCATGATTGCGGGCGTCATCTTAACTGCGGGTTTCTCCATGTTCCCGTTCCTGATGCCAAGCAGCACCATGCCAGACGTGAGTCTGACAATGTGGGATGCGACATCCAGCGAAATGACCTTACGTATCATGTTTTTTGTAGCCTGTGTGTTTGTACCAATTGTTTTGTCTTACACCGCTTACGGCTTTTACGTGATGCGCGGTCGCATTAAAAACGCTGATTTAGACAAATCTCACGCAATTTACTAGGAGAAAATACTATGTGGTATTTCACTTGGATCCTTGGGGTACTGCTGGCTTGCTCATTCGGCATTATTAATGCGATGTGGCTGGAAGCGACCGAGAACCTGGACCGCCCCGATACTGAAGAATAAGGGATAATTTGAGTCGTTCCCCCTCACTATCTGGCTGGTTTCAGCAATCTGTCGCCACCGGAGATGCCGCTTCCCGCGGCGCTCTGGTGGCGTTAATCTTTCTACAGGTTTTCCGCGATATCGCGCTCATCGCTGCTTACTGGGGCTTTTCAGCCATTATTGGCCAGTGGGTGATGGAAGAAAGTCCTGCTTCAACCTCGACGCTTGTGCTTACCCTCGTTAGTCTGCTGCTGGTGTGGGTGAGTCAAGGGCTGTCATTGTTTCTCAATCACCGCTTCCGCCTGGGCCTGCTGGCGCAGCTGCAATCGCGGTTGTTACTGACTTTTTCCCGTCAGCAGCACGCATTGGTGCGCCAGCATTCGGCTTTCCATTGGCAAACCCTGTGGCAGATGCATTTGCCCGCTGTGGTGAACTGGCATTTTGATTACCGGGTGCAGCAGATGGTGGCCGTAGTGGTACCGCTGATTGCGCTGGTGGCGATTTTTACGGTGAATCTGGTGGTAGGGGCGAGCCTGCTGATCACCCTGCCCATCGTACCGTTATTTATGGTGCTGGTGGGTAAAGGCGCAGCAGCCCAGCATCGCAAACATTTCATCGCGCTGGAAAGGCTGGGCCGTCTTTTCGTCGACAGGGTATCAGCACTTCCATTATTGGCCTCGTTCCGCGCCCATGATGCACAACGGGAATTGCTGGACACCGCCGGGAACAGCCTGCGGGAACGCACCATGAAAGTGGTGTCTATCGCTTTTCTCTCTACCACTGTACTGGATTTCTTCTCTACACTGGCAGTGGCGTTGATTGCCGTTTATATCGGTTTCACGCTGTTGGGTGAATTTGATTTGGGCGAATCCATTAATTTGCAGCAGGGGTTGTGGCTTCTGCTTACTGCGCCGTTACTGCTGTCTGAAATGAAGAAGCTGGGACAGTTTTATCACCAGAAAGCCCAGGCGGAATCTGCCCGGGAAGCCATGGGCGATATGTTGAAAAACGATGATTTGGTAGTTAACCATGCTGTATTCTCGTCGCTTTCACTTTCCGGCGAGCTTACAACGGCGCCGGATTTGCGCACCGAACAGCTGAACCTTGAAAGCGGAGACTGGGTGCGCCTTGGCGGCGAATCCGGTGCCGGTAAAACCGTGTTGATGGAGCTGTTAAGCGGCCAGCGTCCGGGCCTTGAAGCCCCGGTTACCCATTATGCACTGCTCACCCAGTCCCCGGTTATTCTGCCGTTTTCCGTGCGTGAAAATTTAACCCTTGGCGGTGATTTCACCGACGATGTGCTCGGTCAGGTGCTGGCCGAAGTCGAGCTGAATGGCTGGGTTGCATCATTACCGCAGGGACTGGATACGCCAATGGGCGAGCATCCGCCTTTATCTGGTGGGCAGGCTCAGCGGCTGGCCATCGCCCGCTTGCTGTTACGTAAAGCCCCAGTGTGGTTTCTGGATGAGCCCACCGCCCACCTGCCGCAAGCACAACATGATGCCATCAGTGAACTCATTCATCGTACTTGCGGCGATGCCACCGTGATCTGGGCGTCGCACAAACCTTTGCCCGATGCGTGGTTCAATCGCAGTTGGCAGGTCGCCAACGGGGTGGTGTCACAATGAGAAATATACCGTTCATCAGTTTACTTTTAGCTATTCTGTACACCACGTCAGGGCTACTCATTCTTATATTTTCATCCTGGTTTCTCGCTGCTTGCGCGTTGATGCCGGTTAATTTTAATTACATGCTGCCTGCTGTGATTATCCGTGCCCTCGCACTTACCCGTATTGGCGCCGGTTATGGCCATATGTGGCTGGCGCACCATGACTTATTGGGCCGCACGACCTGGTTGCGCAGCGAACTGTTCAATCGCCTAAGAGATCATATCTTGCTGGAAAAAGCGGGGGATGTGGAAAAGCTCGCCGCACAAACTGAAATGCTGTCATCGGTTTGGGTGGGCTGGGTAGCCCATCAGGCCAGCGCTGTGGTGCTGGTACTGCTGTCGGTTTCTGTAGTGACGTATCTGACATTGCCCGGTGCGGCTTTAATGTGGATCATGGCCGGACTGTGGCTGGTGATCAGCCTCTGGCTTGTGTACTTCGGGCTGAATAAGGCCGCTAGTCAGGCGAAAGACGAGCAGGCATTTCGTTATCAGTCTGAACATTTCTTTGCTGCCAGCAGCCTGTGGCATCTGCAATTGAATGAAAATAACCAGCAATTTCGCAATGCACCGCAGCTTTCCTCGGTATGGCAGAAGCAGCAGGCGGTGGAATCCGCCGGTCAATGGGGATTGTGGCTTATTCACGGTGCCGCTATCGCAGCCATAGGTGCGCTGTTCTGGAGCAATCAACAGGATGGCTTCGGCGACGCCACGGCGATCATCGTGCCTATGTTGCTCCTGAGTATTACCGACTGGCTGGGACGTCCTGTAGGTACGGTGGCACACCTGGGCAAATACCGGCAGGCAGCACAGGCACTTAAGCGAGACGATGCCGCGCCACTGCCGCCCATGGTTCAGGGCTCACCGGGACGGGCGATTGAGCTGCAGGATTTTCAGGCGCAGACCATGCCTCACGGAATGTCTGCGACTCTGCCGGTTTCCGGGCTGGTGGTGTTACTCGGCGCCTCTGGCTGCGGCAAATCATCACTAATGAAAGCGCTGGCAGGACTGGTTCCGGCACAGGGCGAATTACTGTTTGACGACAACACCGTGGCCGCCGGTCGTCGTGAAGGCTGGGTGTATGTAGAGCAGTCTCCCTGTATTCTTGAAGCGACCCTAAAAATGAACCTCAATCCGGCTGAAAAACCGATGACACCAGAAGTCATGACACAAGCGTTGGCGCAGTTTGGCTTGGAAAGTTTAACGAATCCTGATGAATGGTTGGGGCAGGGCGGACGTCGTCTCTCTGGCGGTGAATCTCGCCGGTTGTCTATGGCACGGGCGCTGCTAGCCGAACCGGATGTGTGGCTGGTGGACGAGCCTTTTGAAGGGCTGGACGAACGTAATCAGCAACTGGTGGAAGCGGGTTTGTTGCAAGCCGCGGGGGGCAATCTGGTGATTGTTGCCACGCACGTTCTGCCAGCGGAACTGGCTGACAGAGCTGCACAAATTATTGAAATGTGACAGCTAAGACTGCACACTCAGGTTATACAATAATTCAATGCTGGCATGCTGATAGCGCTTTCTGAAGCGCCCATCATGTCGGACCTCAGGCAGGCGGAGACTCTCCTTGCACTCTCATGGTCATCATCACGGTCATTCTCATGGCCACCACCATCATCACGATGTAAGTGATTCACAACGTATCGGCTGGGCGTTCTGGCTCAACTTTATTTTTACCATCATTGAGTTTATTGGTGGCTGGCTTACCAACTCCGTAGCCATAATGGCTGATGCCGTGCATGACTTAGGTGATTCCCTTTCTATCGGACTGGCGTGGTATCTAAGTAAAATGGGTCATAAGCAAGCTGATGACCAGTACACCTATGGCTACAAACGTTTAAGTTTACTTGGTGCCATGATAAACGGTCTCATTCTGGTAGTGGGTTCGGTTTGGGTGCTTTCTGAAGCGATTCCACGGTTGTGGGACCCAGAAATGCCGGTAACGGAAGGCATGATTGGTCTGGCTATTCTGGGAATTGCAGTAAACGGTTACGCCGCTTACAAGCTTTCAGGCGGCAGTTCTATGAACGAAAAAGTGCTTAATTGGCACTTACTGGAAGATGTGCTCGGCTGGGTCGCTGTATTAATTGTGGGCATTGTGTTGCACTTTGTGCACTGGCCAATCCTTGATCCACTGCTTTCTGTACTGTTCACGCTGTTTATTTTGTTCAACGTGGTTCGTTACGTCATCGACACAACTAAGTTATTTCTACAGGGCAACCCTGATGTAGAGAAAAAGCGGGAGATTCACGATGCGCTGATGTCTGTCGAGCACGTGAAAGCCCTGCATCACGTGCACTTCTGGTCGCTGGACGGCGAACAGCATGTGCTAACTGCACACGTAGAGTTGCAGTGCGACATTGATGCTGACACCACTCGCCGACTGAAAGCGCAAATTGATGACAAGTTGGCCGATTTTGTATTAGCCCACACCACCATAGAATTTGAAATGCCCGGCGAAGTCTGTCGCGATCATGACGACCACGACCACGACCACGACCACGACCACGACCACGACCACGACCACTAGATCGTGAAGAGCACGGCCATTTGAAACACGCCGTGAATACATCCATGTAGGCTCGGCTGCCGCATCCCTGCGGCAGACGGTTTCAAATGGCCGTGCTCTTCACTGGGATGGCCGTGTCTGGCATTTTCAATGCGCATAGTTATGCGTATATTTGTTTCTGGACCTCAGATCCGGAGACATGAAATGAATGCCCTGTATGATCAAAATGCACCAAAGAAAGCAACTAACCTGAGTGTTAATAGTGACTTAATGGAAAAGGCTCGTGGAATGAACATTAATCTGTCGGCAACGCTGGAACAGGCGCTAAAAGAACAGTTGGCGCAAAAGGCGTCTGAACAGTGGAAAGCTGAGAATAAAGTGGCGATGGAGAGGTACAACGAATTTGTTGAAGAGCATGGCAATTTCAGTGACGAGTTCAGGGCGTTTTAATGGCCTAGTTCGATGTGTATGTGAATACCAACCGAAACACCAAGAAGATATACCCCTACCTTGTCGATATTCAGCATGACGCACTTTCACATCTTTCCACCCGCCTCGTCGTGCCATTGGTTGATGCCAGTAAAAGCCTGGTATGACGATGGCAAAACTGTCACCAGAAATAGTTATAGATGAAGCCAGTTTTATCTTTATGACGCCCCAACTTGCCGCCGTTCCTGCTAAATTGCTTCAGGCGCCGCTCGGCTAACTGAGTCATTCACGGCATCTGCTGGTAGATGCCATGGACTTCATCGTGACAGGTATTTAGCGGACCATCACAAAGGCTACAGCGCAGCGGTGGCCATCATATTCATCACCGAATCTCTGAATGACGGATACACAACCCGCCAGCTTTTCCTGACAGGCGTTTTCGGCAACCAGCACGGGTTCGCGAAGATTGGAAACGCCACAGCCGCCACTGCTGTATATTTTTGTCTTGATGCCTGTCTCATCGGCCAGCATCCGCAGCATGGTGGAGTATGCGCCGGCGTGAGAATCACCGATCACGTAAAGCGTACGTCCTTTAAGCGCATCGCCTTTTTCCACTTCTGCCTGATGAGAATAATACGGGTACCAGACATAACGGTCATTGGTGGTGCTGAAGTTCAGGAATCTCTGCCCGGTAAAGCCCAGAAAGGTACACACAAACGTGAAGGTGATAACGCCAGTTCCCCAGCCGACAGTCCCTTTAGGTGACAGGTTACGAATGAACGGCAGTTTCGGAATGCCCCGTTCAATAAAGTGATAGGACAATACGCCCAGTACGATAGTAATCGCCACAGCACTCGCCATTTCATAAGCCGTTTGCAACCCGGTGGACCATCGGAAGAAGGTGTATACCGGCCAGTGCCAGAGATACAGCGAATAGGACAGCTTGCCAATATAGGTCATTGTCCGTAACGAGAACGGCTTGATGATTGCGGCCTCGCCGGACACCATAATGCCGTGGATAAGCGCAACGGTTCCCAAAACAGGTAACAGCCCCCACGGTAAGGGGAATGCGGCCTTGTCGGCAAAAACTAGTCCTGCTGAAATTAAAAGCAGCCCCGCAACAGCGAAAATACTCGCTTTATCCCGACTGCCTGTCACCTCCCTGCCATGGTGATACTGGTACAGCATGCCGCCGATAAGCGGGAAACATTGCTCCGTTGCAGCACAGCAATTCAGGTGAATAACAGCAGATATTCGCAGAAATCGTGCCGGAAAACTTTATTTATGGCGAAGTAAGATGGGAGCAGCGAGGCGGAGAGTGCAGTGTCTGCGGGAATTTGTGGCTTTCGCGAGTTTAAAAGCAAGGGCCTGACGGCCCTTGCTCATGAACGGAGTGTATAAACAATTCATAAATCCAGAACCAGTCGCGCTGACTTTGCCCGAGAGCAGCACACGGCAATCTGGTCCATATGCGCTTTTTCCTCGTCAGTCAGGAATACGTCTTTATGGTCTGCTTCACCGCCCAGTAAACGGGTGACGCAGGTACCGCAAACACCTTCTTCACAGGAAACCGGAATAAATAGTCCTTCATCTTCCAGTGCGTTGAGGATGGTATCGTTTTCGCCAACCTGGATGATTTGTCCGGTACTGGTGATTTCCACTTCGAAGCTGCCATCGTTACTATGATCAATGGGCTCGGCGGTGAAAAATTCGCGGTGCAACCGGTTACCGGCTATGCCTGCATCCGCTGCCAGCGCCAGAACATCATTGATAAAACTGCCGGGACCACACACATATACATGGGCTTCTGGTGGCACCGCTGCCAGGGCCAGCGCAATGTTCAACCGCTCCTGCTTGATGGCTTTATCATGCAAAATTACATTCTTAAGCGCTGCATATTCATCGCTGAGCAAACTGTCGTCAGCACGGGCCACTGCATAGTGAAGAATAAAATTCCGATTATGCCCCTGACACTGTTCAATCATTGGCAGGAACGGCGTGATGCCTATCCCCGCCGCGAAAAGCACGCAGGGGCTGTTACCTTCAACGAGCGGGAAATGATTTCGGGGTTCGCTGATGGTCAGTTCAGCACCTTCCTGCAGGAACTCGTGAATGTACTTAGAGCCGCCTCTGCCTTCCGCTTCCAGCTGTACGGCAACCTGATAGGTATCTTTTCCGAGCTTACCGCACAGAGAATACTGACGAATCATATCGTTCGCGAGAATCAGGTCGATATGCGCGCCGGGCGTCCAGGACGGTAGCGCTGAGCCGTCTGCTGCACTCAGCGTCAGCAGACAAACCCGCGATGTTATCGCCGCTTTACGGGAAACAATAACCTTAATCATTTATGCCGCTCCGCTGGTGGCCGATGGCTGTTCACGTTTAATGGTTCGCTCGATAATACGTCGTGCCTGCACACCACCGGCATCAATATCCAGTTTCAGCAGGTGACGGTCCGGGAAACGATCCAAATTTTGCTGCTGGCGCTCAAGGATTTCCAGGTCTTCAGAGAAAATCTGTCCCTGCCCTTCGCGGATAGATGCTGTCAGTGCTTCATCGTCAGATTTAAAGTTGCGGGCCATGCCCCAGAAATACCAGATGCTGCCATCGGTTTCCGGGGTAATAAAATCAACCACCGTGCTGTTGGCTTTCTGGTCGGCGGGAGCCTCGTAGCCGCCTTTGCCCGCCATCGCTACACCTACTTCAATCATAACGTGGCTGGGCGCGTCAAAGCGGCAAATCTGCCAGCGGTCGACAGGCTGGTCGGTTGGCAGTCCGTTGGCCTGCAGCGCGTTTTGCCAGAAAGGCGGTGGCAGGATACCTTCCATATAACGGCTGGTGACAACCTGGGTACCTTCCATTGTGGTTTTTACCGGGGTTTCATCAATCTCTTTCTGACCAATGGAGCTGGCGTGCACATAAGTCTCATGGGTCAGATCCATCAGGTTGTCGATCATCAGACGATAATCACATTTGATGTGATACAGACCGCCGCCGTATGCCCATTTTGGATCCAATGCCCACTCGAGAACAGGGATAAGCGAATCATCAGCAGCCTGTTTGTCGCCCGGCCAAATCCAGATGAAGCCGTAACGTTCGACCACCGGAATTTGTTTGATACAGGGAAACTTCTCAACCCGCTGGCTAGGCATGCTTTGGGTTGAACCATCAGCACCCATCTGCAGGCCGTGATAGCCACACACCAGATTGTCGCCTTCTACGTAACCCAGAGAGAGGGGGGCGCCGCGGTGGGGACAGAAATCTTCGACGGCCTGAACCTGGTCCTTACTATCACGAAAAAAAGCGATTTGGATATTACAGATAGTACGACCTAACGGCTTCTCTGAACCAATCTCGTCACTGGAGGCTGCCACGTACCATGCATTGCGGATAAAGATGCTCATTGTCGGATCTCTTGTAAACATTAAATTACCTGATTGGATCCAATGTTAACAATGTAAATGGGATGTTTCTATCGTTTTTTGATCAATTGGATCCAATTTTAATGTTGAGATCCTCTCTGCCCCCCTTAAATCGGGCTGTAAGAAGAATAAAAAAATTTTCTGGATCCAACTAACAGGGCGGGCTGACTTGTTCTTACCGGCGTAACATCGCAAAATAGCCGGAATGTTAATTCGTCCTGGCTATCTTTGTCATCGTGGGCAGCAAGCGAAAATGAGAGTAAAGCGATAATGAAAAAAGACAAACATGCTGTGCTCAGTATTTTGCGGGATAAAATTCTATCCGGTGCGTTAAAACAGGGAGACCGGCTGGTGGAAATACCGACCGCAGAGATGCTTGGAGTGTCCCGCACGCCGGTTCGCATTGCGTTCCGCGCTCTGGAGCAGGAGGGCTTGCTGACACAGCTGCCTCGCAGAGGCTATCAGGTCAGAGAAATCACCAATGATGAAATCGCGGGTTCCGTTGAAGTACGTGGCGTGCTTGAAGGGTTGGCAGCGCGACAGATAGTGGAAAAGGGCCTGACCAGTAAAGTTATCGCGGAGCTGAAGCAATGCCTGCGTGATGGGGATGCGTTGTTCCGCGACCGCTCCTTCAATGAAGAAAAGGTGCAGGCCTACGTGGAAATGAACCGTAAGTTTCACGACGTGCTGGTAAAAGGCAGTCAGAATAATGCTATTGCTATGGCACTGCAGATAAACGAACACATGCCTATGGCGTCTGTGAGCTCACTGGTGTTCAATCCGGACGAATCCGACCGGGAATACGAAAGACTGTACTACGCCCATCAGCAGCACCACGATATTGTGCAGGCAATAGAAGCAGGGCAGGGGGCGAGGGCCGAATCGCTGATGAAAGAACATGCGCAGGCGGCAATGAATCGTTATGAACAGTTGTCGAAGGGGACAACTTCTCGGACAATCCGCTCAGAATAACAAAGGCGCCATCGGCGCCTTTGATATATCTGCGAACTGACTAAATCAGCTTATCGATAGTAATGGGTAAATCACGCACGCGTTTTCCGGTAGCATGATAAACCGCATTGGCTACTGCCGCGGACAGACCGGTGATCCCTATCTCACCTAAACCTTTTGCACCCACTTCACTGAAGTTGTAATCCGGCTTATCAAGCAGAATCACATCTAGTTCATCAGGCATGTCGGCATGCACCGGCATCAGGTACTCAGCGATATTATTATTCGTAGGGCGACCAGTGCGCTCGTCATATTCGGTATGCTCGAACATCGCCATACCTATACCCATTACCACTGCGCCCGCAACCTGGTTGGTAGCAGTTTTGTGGTTAATGATTTTACCCACATCGATAGCGCTGACTACTCGTGAAACACGTAAATCAGCAATTTCAGGATCCCACTTCACTTCCACAAAGTGTACGCCGAATACCCGGCTGGAGAACCCTTCCTTCATGGAGGCATCTGAACTGCCTTCACCCTCTGCGCTGGCCAGTTTTTGCGATCTCAGAATGTCGGCAAAGGCGATGGAAGTGCCGTTGCTATCAGACAGCATGCCATCGGCAAAGGTGAGGTCGTCTTCTTTTGCATCAGCGAACGGCGAGTTTTTCATTACCGCGTAGGATTTCAGCTCCTCAACGGCTTTGTCACAGGCGTCCTTCACCGCCGGCAGCACGCTGGCCGTGGCCCATGAACCACCGGACAGCGGGCCGTCCACATAATCCGAATCACCAATTCTGACTTCCACATCATCTACGGCAACACCGGTGGCAGCAGCCACCGCTTGCGCCATCACGTTGTAGGTACCGGTACCAATATCCTGAATCGCGCAAGACACGCGGACTTTTCCGGTCGATAGAAACGACACACTGGCTTTACTGGGGTTTTTCATGGCATCCCAGGCGCAGGCAGCTACGCCCCAACCGAGCACATCCTTGCCATCACGCATAGAGCCGGGCTCGGGAGTGCGTTTTTCCCAGCCAAACTTAGCCGCGCCCTTATCGTAGGCTTCCAGAATATTAATGTCTGACCATGGCAAATCTTCGGTCTGATCACGGTCGGTGTAGTTTTTACGACGTAACTCAAGCGGGTCCATTTTCATTGCCACAGCCAGTTCATCAATGGCGGACTCCGACGCAAACAGACCTGGCGCCGCACCCGGTGCACGCATGGATGCAGGGCTGCCTGTGTTCATCGGTATCACGCTGTTTGCCACGTCCACGTTAGGACATTTGTAAAAAATCGGCGTGATCACACCAGCGCTCTCCACCCGGGTATCAATTTCTGAGGTGCTGTTCAGCGTATGATGAGAAATAGAGGTCAGTTTGCCGCTCTCATCTGCACTTACCCGCAGGGTTTGCTCGGTGCTTGAGCGGTGACCGGTTGTGGTAAACATTTGTGCCCGTGGCACCATAAAGTGAACGGGCTTGCCCAGTTCCCGTGAAATAGCCGCTGTTGCAAAACAGTGGGGCCACGTAAAGAGTTTGCCGCCAAAACCTGAGCCAAGAAACGGGGTTTTGACTACCACGTTCTCCTGCACCAGACCGAATACCCGAGCAATGGTGTTACGACTGAACGTTACGCCCTGGGTACTTTCATAGACTACCAAACGACCATTTTCCCAATAAGCGGTGGTCGCATGCATCTCCATGGGGTTATGGGTTTCAACCGGTGTCGTATAGGTGGCTTCGTGGGTATAGGCTGAATTACTGAATGCAGCTTCTGCATCACCACGACTTTTACCAACCGGCTTCTGTTCCTGTGGCTTCACGCCAGCAGTTCTGGCTTGCTCAATTGACGTGACAGAGTTACTGTCTTCGCGGTATGAAACTTTTACCTTCAGCGTAGCTTCCCGGGCTTTTGCAAAGGTGTCGGCGACCACATACGCTACCATCTGGCCCGCGTAATACACTTTGTTATCTTCGAAAGGCAGACGACTTTCGTCCACCTTTAAACCCTTCTTCATACTGGTAGGGGCTTTAAAAATACGATCAGTAAAGTGATTGTGATGAAACACATCCACCACACCAGGCATTTGCTTCGCGGCGCTGGTCTCAATACCGGTAATCGTCCCTTTGGTAATGGTGCTGTACACACCATAGCCATAAAGCATATTTTCAAGATGGTGATCGGCGGCATACATCGCCTGGCCGGTGAGCTTTTTCGGGCCATCAACACGAGGAAGGGCAGCACCCAAAACTTTTGCGTTTTTCATTTCCATTTTGCTGTCCTCCTAAGCGGTCACGGTTTTCAGGCTGCGAATCACGGCGTTTTTACCGAGCGGGATTTTGAACGCATTTTGCGACTGCGGCACCGCACCTTTGAATGCAATTTCAGCGGCCTGCTGGAAAGCCTGTGCAGAAGGCGCTTTGCCGATTAACGACTGCTCTGCCTCGAATGCGCGCCAGGGCTTTGTGGCAACGCCGCCCATAGCCAGTCGTGCCTCTTTGATTGCACCGCCTTCAACAGACACGATGACCGCACTGGACGCCAACGCAAACTGATAGGAAGCCCGATCGCGCAGTTTAAGATAATGAGAGCGATTGCCCGCGATAGGCTTATCCAGGATCACGTGAGTGATAAGTTCATCAGTAGCTTTGGCATGTTCTTTCTGTGGCGAATTGCCAGGCTGTAAGTGAAAGTCGGTAAACGGAATCTCGCGTTCGCCTTGCGGGCCTTTCACCACAACGGTAGCACCGATTGCCGCCATGGCTACACACATGTCTGACGGATGGCTGGCGATACAATGCTCGCTGGTACCAAGTACCGCATGCACAGATCGGTTATGACCACCAATGGCAGCACAGCCGCTTCCGGGTTCGCGTTTATTGCAGGGTGATATGCCGTCGCGAAAATACGAACAACGAACCCGCTGCATCACGTTGCCGCCTGTGGTGGCTTTGTTGCGTAACGAGGTAGAAGCGCCAGATAACAAGGCTTCTGAAAGCACCGCATATTTCTCTTTGACTACGGGGTGATAGGCCAAAGCAGTATTCGACACCAATGCACCAATTTTAAGTCGGCCATCAGCCAGCTCTTCAATGTCATAAAGTGGCAGACTGTTTATATCGACAACCGTTTCAGGTTGCATCACATCCAGCTTCACCAAATCAATGAGTGTGGAGCCGCCAGCAAGAAATTCGTTAGCCTCGATGCCCTTTGCGGAAACGGCTTGCGCTGCGCTTTCTGCGCGTACATATGAAAATTGTCTCATGTTCGCCTCCTACGCGGTTTCACTGGCTTGTTGCATAGCAGAAAGAATATTCTTGTACGCTCCACAGCGACAAATGTTGCCGCTCATCGCCTCTTTCCAGGCTTCGGGGCTGGCAGGAATATCATCACTGTTAAGCACATACGTCGCCGTCATCATTTGCCCGGCAGTACAGTAACCACATTGATAAGCGTCGCATTCGTGAAATGCTTTTTGCACCGCACTCATTTCACCCTCTGTCGAAAGTCCTTCAACAGTGGTGATATCATCGCCGTCGTGCATCACCGCCAGACTCAGGCAGGAGTTAATTACATCGCCATTCACGTGGACGTTGCAGGCGCCACACTGACCATGGTCACAGCCTTTTTTGGTCCCCGTTAATACCAGGTCATCGCGTAGAACGTCGAGCAGCACTGCATTGGGTAAAACCTTCATCTTGCGAGGCTGACCATTGACGTTTAAGGTAATTTCGACTTTATTCACAGCTTCTGGATCAGTCATAGCTTCATCCTCCTGGTCCAGCGCCATACCCTGACTTGCGCATCCGCTTGCGGCAACGGCAACGCCGGATAAACCAACGCCTTTAATGAAGTTTCTGCGGGAACGGGATGCCGTATAACTTTTAAAACCTTCCCGGTGTTTACTTAATGGCCTTGATTTATCATGTGCCATGAATCACTCCTGGTTTATCTGTGGTGTTTTTGCCTGTATTAAATTCAGCAATGGCCTGTGGTGTATTGAGTGTCAGACTGCGACAATGTGGCCGGTGGAACTGAATAAGTCCTGTTCTCTACGGGAGGGTTTGTAAAGGAAGATCATTTACAAACATTACAAATAGCCTCCGTCGCACGCTGTGGCTGAGTAATAAGATTGATTAGATATTTGGTAATGCTCCACCTGATGTGATAGCTTTTTCTTTCCTCAATTTCTCAACAGCAAGGATAGATGTGAGAAAGCTAATATTCAGCCTGCTAGGCATTGCGATGCTAGTGGGCGCTTACTTTTTATTGGCGACTTCTGATGAAGAGCCACTACAGGATGGTCTTGACGTAATCAAAACATCCGACGGAAAAATCTTTATTGGAGACTTAAACGTCATGTCGGCTCCGCCGCCGTCATCAGATGTCTCCTGGTCTGAGCCTTCAGAATCCCGCTGTGATAATCTTGAACGTCTTGTCGAGCAAGCCTCCAGAATGTTCGGACAAGCTATCGATGCCGATATGCTTTTATCAGAAGGCAATTCAATTGATGATGTAACCCTACTCATTCAGGCGATGAAAAATGAAAACTTCGCCAGAGAATGGCGGGATGTGAAGCGTAAAGAAGTTGCCAAACTGAGTCAGCAGGACAAATCGCTGAATGAACAGTTCCAGGCATTGCTTTCAGATAAGCTGCGAGCTTCAGGCTTAAGCGTTGTCACAAAAATCCCATCTCCCTGGCTCAAACAGGCAATAGAAGCGAACCAGCCTTTCACCAAATACCAGGACAAAGAAGTATCGCCAGAAGATATTGCCTGGATGATCGGGCAGGAAAATATCGATGATTCCCGGCTCAAAGAAGCGTTTGCGTTAATGAGTGAACCGGAAGCGATGTTGTCGAGCAATGTCCAACTTATGGAATTCCGCCAGGCTACTAACATTTTGGATGCGGCGGCGATGAAAGGTCGCCCGGCTTTAGCTGAGTGGTTATTAAATCAGGGCGTTAGCCCTGTTGAGGACGCTTATCTGGGCGGAACGCTAGACTTTGCACTACGAGGCCTGCAGGGAATGTTCAGCATATCCTGGCCCGTTGAAGAGGATAAACCTGAAATAGTAAGCGAAAGCGTGCCGCAACAAACTATCGCGGCGCAACTCGCACTGATTCAACGGCTCCAGGGGTTAGGGCTTGAATTGCATGGTGAATATTACGTAGGAAAAAGTACCAAAACCCTGAACAGCTACTTCGCTGTGAATCTTTTTTATATAGAGCGTGTCGCTATTGATTATATTGAGCAACAGTACGGAGTTAACTTACTTTCAATTCCGCAAGCCCCTCCTTTATCAAGCGCAACTAGCGAAGACATAATCGCATCGTACAAGCACGCGAGAGCGCAAGAAATAACAAAAGTGGCGGGGCAAGATTACGAAGCACAACTTGCGTCTTGTAAGCAATTCAGGGAGCGAATTGCCATAAAGTGGAAGCCGGAAACACTACACACTGCCGATTTTCAGGATTCGACGCTGGACGAACTGTTTACCAAAGCCCCTGAGCTGGTTAGTTGCCAGCGTGAAATGTTACAAAGACGACACCGATCTCGCTTCCGAGCAGATGGTGATATCGACATCTATCCCATTGTTCGTTTGATAAGTAAAAAGGATTATGAAGCGGCGTTTGCGTTAATGGAGGAACATCCCTCTGTTGTCGATGAAGTGGTATACGACATGCTGGACCGAGCCTATCAGCCCATGCTGAACGCCGGATTGATACCTGCCGAACTGGATTATTCTTACCGCTTCAGCCTCCGGTTTTCACAGCTGGCTGAACAGGGTTTCGATCTTCAACAGCCGGACAAGTATGGGCGCAGCCTGCTCTATATTGCAGCTTCCCAGTGGTCGTCGGAGCAGATGGACTATCTGGTTGAGCAGCAGGTTCCTTACTATCAACTTCCAGACGCACCAGATCCGTTGTATCTGGTTCTCTATCACATCGCGACCAGGAACAAGCAGGATTATCAGCAAATGCTTGAAGCCGTAATGTCGTACGACCCACCCATAACACCTATGCACCTTAGTCAGATGCAGGTGCTGAAACTTCGCTCGCCAGAAGTGTATGCCGCTATTGAAGCACAGTTTCCTCAGCTTGGGGTAGAAGGAGCGGATACGGAATATCCTTCCTATACCTGCTATCTGGACTAACAAGAACCGCACGTCTGCAAGCATCGATAAAAGTAAGTCTGCAAGAGATGCTTTTTGGCGAAACGTAGAGCGAATAAAGGATTCAAAATGAAAAAAACAGGGATGGTTTTGTTGGTTATCACAGCAGTTTGTTTGTGGTTTTTACTGTTTTCGAAAGAGAGTGCAGAAGAAATTGCATCTCCAACCATCGACCAGGAATCAAGCGCCCCGCCTAAGTTAGAGAAAGAAGCTACTCCCGTTCAACAAATCCCGGCGACTATCACAGGCGCGGCGACGGATTTCAGCCCGACTGCAGCCGTATGTAAGGTTTTGCAAAAGGAAATCAGTGATCAGGCACAAAAGTATAGCGGTATCGGTGACACTGATACCTATCTCGCTGATGGATTCAGCGAGGAGGATGTGACGTTTTTTCTCAATAAATCAAACCCTAATATCGCCAGAATTCGACGTGATTTTGCTAGGCGCAGGAACTCACCGTTGCAACAATTAAATGCAGAAGTGTGGCAGCTGGCAAGACAGGAAATACCAGATCTGCCTGAGCAACCTAAAATGATTTTATCGGTGCCGCAGCCATGGGTTGAAGAGGCCGTTAACGCTGGTAACGTTTTGCGGTTGGAGCAAAACTGGCAAGTTCTTCCCGGTGATGTCGCTTGGATGATAGGGCAATCCGACGTTGATGATAAAACCATTCAGGATGCAATAGCGCTTATGTCTGATAAGAACGGTGTCATTGGCAGTGATATTTCGCCGCAGAAAGGGGCTTACAATATTCTTGAGTCAGCATTGATGGCAGGTAGGGGGAGACTTGCTGAGTGGATGCTGAATGAAGGTGTCGAACCTGCATCAGACTCTTATTTGGGCAGCACGCTGGATGCGGCTGTTGATGGTTTGCTAAATGCTTTTTCAATCTATGATGAGGTGCTTGCACCTGGAACTGAAGCCGACAGGCAAGCTGTCGTACGAGTCATCAAGCAACTGGCTGCACAGGGACAATTGATGAATGCGGAGTACGGCAAATACATAGATCCAGACACCCTTTATTCAAGAAACGGCTCAGTTTATAACTATATATTTGAGACGCATGCGTTGGTTACAATTTTGAATAAGACTGGTCTGGATATCATGGCAATTCCGCGGTCAGAAGCGTTTAGCAGTGAAAGAGGGGAAGAGCTGGTGAAGCTGGTAAGGTCACGCCAATCGGAAATGATGCAACTTGCACTTGGTGATGATTATCAGCTCAAGCAGGAAAAGTGTTGGAACTTCAAAGATGAAGTGCGGGAAAAGTGGGCTCCGAAGAGCTTTAGTTATCACAGATCTGATATCGCCGATAGCGAACTATTTTCAATGGCCCCCGAATTAGTGAGTTGCAGAAGACAGTTCAGACTGCAGATGAAAATTTTCACTGTCGCGCCGGAGTCTGAATTAGGTGACGAGATTTTGCACCACCTTGAAAAAAAGAGATTCGAAAAGGCCCACGCTCTACTTAGAGAGCATCCGAAACTAAAAGAATATGTGTTCTATAATATTTCTCACTTTTTGGACGGTGCTTATCAGTCGCTAGCCGGAGCGGGCCTATTACCCCAGTTATTCGATTTCTCGCAGTTCCATTTTGAAGACTTCAGGTGGCTTGAAGAGCAGGGCTTCGATTTATATCAAACCGACAAATTTGGCCGAAGTTTATTGCTAGTCGCAATTTACCATTGGTCAATCGAGCAATTAACCTTTCTGTCTGAACGCGAGGTGCCCTATTACACCGGTGCCGATATGCCAGACCCGCTTTATTTTGTTCTCTACCAAATTGCCACACAGGGTAAGCGCAGTAACATGATTGAGATGTTGTCAGCGATTATGGCATATGATCCTGTTATCGAACCTATGCACTTTATGCAGATGCATGTGCTGAAACTGCGGGATAAGCCCGCTTATCAGGAAGTGGTAAACGCATTTTCTGAATTGGATGTGGGGGCAGAGGAGCCGAATTACCCAGAATTCACCTGTCGACTCAGGCAGTAGCAAGATGGGGTGACGTGTGCTTCGGAATGGCGCTACAGAATCCTGTTATAAATGATATGCTGGGAGTATCGACAGAAAATAAAGGGTAAAAAAATGACAACAACGCCTTTTGAAACCACATTTGACGTACGTTTTTACGAAACCGACGGGCTCGGGCACGTGGGAAATACAGTGCATGTTGGTTGGCTGGAAGCGGCGCGGGATCCGGTGTTTAAATTGTTCCTGCCAGATCTGGATTTATCCCGCTGGCCGCTCATCCTGGCCAGCTACAAAGTCGACTTTCTTCAGCAGATTTACTACGGCAAGTCCGTCACGGTGAAAACGTGGATCGGACGTCTTGGCGGTAGCTCTTTTGATGTGTATCAGGAAATCTGGCAGGACGACAAGCATTGCGCCACCGGAACCACTACGATGGTTCACTTCAATTATGAAACCCAGAAATCAGCGCCTATCCCCGACGACACTCGCGCAAAGATGGAACAGCATTTAAAGGACTGAGCATGCACCCGAAAGAAACCGACTTTATCGCCGTAATCGATGACGTACTGTCGCCTGAACAGTGTAGCAACATCATTGCCGCTTTCGAAAAAAGCGCGAACCTTGCCCCAGGGCAAACAGGCGGTGGCATAGACACGGACAAAAAACGCAGCGTGGACGTGTCTTTTTCACGAGACGACGTGTTCAAACCTTATCTGAAAGACGTGATGGCCCAGGTAGGCAACGAATTGATGAAGTACATCGATGAGTATTTCTTCTCCCTGGTAGGCCCCATTGGCCTCACTGTTCGCCATCCGAAAACCGGCGAGCCGGTAAAAATGACCGGCGAGAACTACGCCGAAGTGGGCCGTCCGGCATTACCGAATCTGGTGAACTACCTGTTTCGTATCGGAGATATTAACGCCCAGCGCTACAAAGCGGGTGAAGGTGGTTATCCCTACTGGCATTCAGAAGTGTACCCGCAGTTGCAGCATAACGATGCCCTGCACCGGGTGGTACTGTTTATGTTCTATCTGAATGATGTGGAAGAGGGCGGTCAGACCGAGTTTTACTATCAGCATCGTAGTGTGAAGCCAAAAGCCGGTCGCATGGTTATCGCCCCTGCAGGTTTTACCCACACCCATCGCGGCTGTATACCTGAAAGCAACGATAAGTATATACTTACTTCATGGATGCTGTTCAACCGCGCCGAGCACATTTATACGAAATAGAGTTTAAGTGATTCCGTCGTTGCAGAGTTTGCTACTCAATGGCAAAGTAATCCTTTTTATATAGCCTTTTACTATGCCGACTGTATTGAAAATAGGGCCTTATCGCTTTTTCTTCTATAGTAATGAGAACGGCGAACCAGCTCATATCCACATTCAACGTGAAAAAAATGCTAGCCAAGTTCTGGTTAAGGCCAGTTGCACTTGCTAATTCGACGCGATTTACGCCTAAAGAGCTCAGAACGTTGGAAAAGTTGGTTGTAGAAAATAAAGATGCTTTTTTGGAGGCTTGGAATGACTACTTTGGCAGTTGAACATCATCCTCAGGCACTGGCAGTGACATTTGATGATAGCTCTTTAATCGTAGATCTCATTGATGGGAGAACTATCTCGGTTCCACTTTCCTGGTTCCCAGTACTTTCTCAAGCCAGCGAGTCTCAGCTAAAGGAGTGGGAGTTGTTAGGAGACGGAGAAGGAATTCATTGGCCGCAGCTTGACGAGGACTTAAGCGTATCTGGCCTGCTTGCGGGTAACCGTAGTCGTGTGTAAATGAAACCGAGAATAGCAGCGCAGCGGGGTAAGGTTTTGTCTTTGGAAACCATCCCCGCGGAAGCGCGCCGCTAAGCCTTCACACTAAAATCACCTACAAACTATACGGTGCGATTTCTGCGCCTTTCATGCTGTAACCTACTGACGCAATGTCACCTTGCCAGCCGTCGGTGGAAATAACGCCGGTCACCCAAATTGGGCTGCTGCTGAATTCCACGGCAACGCCTTCTTCAAAGGTTACGTGAATAATCTGATTGGATGCCGGTGGTGGAACGTGCACACAGGCACCGAAAAAAGGTACCAGCAGGAATTCGGTAGTGAGTTCGTCTGTGCCTTCCAGCGGCACCACGAAGCCCGGGACTTTTACCAGTTTTCCATCGTATTTTTTTACCACTGGCGCGTTAGGTTGGGCCTGTGCCATAGTGCTTTGATGGTCAGAAACTGGTTCTGGCGGCAACGCACTGAATCCTGGTGGCTCCAGATCTTCCCAGAACACCTCAATAGGCTCTGCAGCTTGTGCGGCGGTTGCTATAAAAGCGGAAACGAGCATGAACATGCTCATAAATTTGCGTGATAAAGCCATTCTTCACTCATCTTAGGTTTTGACAAAGCGATTATGACATAAATAAGCGCAGGGTAGCGGCGACTCAGCTACCACTACCCTGCGCTTACCGTGTTTACAGCATGGGTTTCAGGAATCGACCTGTATGAGACTGCTTCGCTTTAGCGATGTCTTCTGGGGTGCCTTCAGCGATGATCTGACCACCGCCAGAGCCCCCTTCCGGGCCCAAATCAACCAGCCAGTCGGCGGTCTTGATTACGTCGAGGTTATGCTCGATAACCACCACCGTGTTGCCGTGATCCCGCAGTCTGTGCAGTACGGCCAGCAGCTGTTTGATGTCGTGGAAATGTAAACCCGTTGTCGGCTCATCCAGAATGTACAGGGTTTGGCCGGTATCTCGCTTCGACAGTTCTTTCGCCAGTTTTACCCGCTGTGCTTCACCACCAGACAGTGTAGTTGCCGCCTGACCTAATCGAACGTAAGACAAGCCCACATCAATCAATGTTTGTAGCTTACGGGCGATGGCCGGAATTGCGTCGAAAAACTCTCGCGCTTCTTCCACGGTCATTTCCAGCACTTCGTGGATGTTCTTGGCCTTGTACTGAATTTCCAGAGTTTCGCGGTTGTAGCGTTTGCCTTTACACACATCACAGGGCACATACACGTCTGGCAAGAAGTGCATTTCAACCTTAATCACCCCGTCACCCTGACAGGCTTCGCAGCGACCACCTTTCACGTTAAAGCTGAAGCGGCCTACTTTGTAACCCCGTGAGCGGGCTTCCTGTGTACCGGCAAACAATTCACGAATAGACGTGAAAATGCCTGCGTAGGTTGCGGGGTTGGAACGTGGCGTACGGCCGATAGGACTCTGATCGATGTCGACTACCTTGTCCATCATCTCCAACCCTTCCATGGTTTTGTAAGGTGCTGGTTCTGACGTGGTGGCTTTATTCAACTCGCGGTGCGCGATTTTG